>JADMIO011000748.1_pt1 | contig 47439 bp, 52 predicted proteins | sample 8958161 | NCBI WGS metagenome assembly JADMIO01 (sample SAMN16585339, study PRJNA669376) | soil metagenome | isolation source: Crop rotation soil | place: USA: Cullars Rotation, Alabama | collected 2011
GCCCCCTCTCTACTTCGGCTAGCAGGCAGAGCCTGCAAGCCTTCGTATCTCTCCCCTGAAGGGGAGAGAGCTACGGTCGCGACCTCAGTTCAGGAACACCCGCCCCAGGAAGATCAGCACCACCGCGCCGACGATCGAGGCGAGGCAGCCCGCGCGGTTGATCCCGCCACCGACTCCGCCGCTGCGCGACGAGGTCACCAACCCAGCGAGCAGCGAGCCGGCGATGCCCAGGATGATCGTCTGGAAGCCGCCCATGGGCACTTCGCCGGGATAGAAGAATCGCGCCAGGATGCCGATGACCAGGCCGCTGACGATGATCCCGATGATATTGAGCATAGTGGTGCCTCCTCCGCATCTTCGTGCTTCAGCGCCGCGAAGGTCGCTTGGTTCCCGCTGCCTGGCAAGCCTGCCGATCCGCGGCCCGATTCCCGCCCCCGTCAATCCGCAACCGCCGCTGTCCACGCGCAAATATTTTTTCACAGATTCACTTTGACTCTTGCGCTACCCGACACCCCAGGATTTGCCGCGCGTCGCTGCGTTGCGGCAGGTCCCGAACGGCCTGTCATCATGCTTACGCAAAAATTTACCCCTTGTATCCGACTCGGGATGAGGCACTATCGGTAGTGGTGCGGGAAACGGGGGCACCTCTAGACCTAGTTTCACTCGATCCGGCGCGAACCGCGCCGCGGAGAGGGATTCGACGGTACGGAGGAAAGGACGGACCGCATCGCTGGGGAACAAACAGGGGATAACTTTTCCCCCTTTCGGACCCCGTTATGGTAGGTTGGGCGCTTGCCCGTCGATTCGAACGAATGCGGAACGGACGCGTGTCCCGGACATTCGCGAGCGGTGGACAGGCCTCTGGATATGTCGGGGGCGAACTGTGGATTTCAAGAACACGAACGAGACGGATGAGATGATGGACGAAGGGTCTCTGTTCGCGGCGGACGCCGCCACCACGCTGGAAAAGCCCACTCTGGAGAAGGAGGCGGGCGCAAGCCCGGCAGTGCCGATGACCGAGAAGAGCGATGCCGGTTCGGCCGAACTGGTGGCGAGCCTCGCCGCCGAAGCGCTGGTTGCCGCGGTGAAGTCCGCGCCGAAGGAGGATTCCAAGGCGATCCAGGCGCGCCGCTTCACGATTCAGACCGACGATTCGCGCGACGCCCTGCTGACCGACTTCGGCAAGGACACTCTGGACGACCGCTACCTGCTCCCCGGCGAGAAGTACCAGGACCTCTTCGCCCGCGTCGCCGACGCCTATGCCGACGATCAGGATCATGCCCAGCGGCTCTACGACTACGTGTCGAAGCTGTGGTTCATGCCCGCCACCCCGGTCCTGTCGAACGGCGGCACCGGCCGCGGCCTGCCGATCTCGTGCTACCTCAATTCGGTTTCCGACAGCCTGGAAGGCATCGTCGGCACCTGGAACGAGAACGTCTGGCTGGCCTCGCGCGGCGGCGGCATCGGCACCTATTGGGGCCAGGTCCGCGGCATCGGCGAGCCGGTCGGCCTCAACGGCAAGACCAGCGGCATCATTCCCTTCGTCCGCGTGATGGACAGCCTGACCCTCGCGATTTCGCAGGGCTCGCTGCGCCGCGGTTCGGCCGCCTGCTACCTCGACGTCTCGCACCCCGAGATCGAGGAGTTCCTCGAGATCCGGAAACCCTCGGGCGACTTCAACCGCAAGGCGCTGAACCTGCACCACGGCGTGCTGCTGACCGACGAATTCATGGAAGCCGTCCGCGACGGCGCCGAATTCAGCCTGCGCAGCCCCAAGGACGGCTCGGTCCGCGGCACTGTCGATGCGCGCAGCCTGTTCCAGAAGCTGGTCGAAACCCGCCTGGCGACCGGCGAGCCCTACATCGTCTTCTCCGACACGGTGAACCGGATGATGCCCAAGCATCACCGCGACCTCGGGCTCAAGGTCTCGACCTCGAACCTCTGCTCGGAAATCACCCTGCCGACCGGCAAGGACCACCTCGGCAACGATCGCACCGCGGTCTGCTGCCTGTCCTCGCTCAACCTGGAAACCTGGGACGAGTGGCACGGCGACGAGCGCTTCGTGGAAGACGTCCTGCGCTTCCTCGACAACGTGCTGCAGGACTATATCGACCGCGCGCCGGACGAGATGGCCCGCGCCAAGTATTCGGCGATGCGCGAGCGTTCGGTCGGCATGGGCGTGATGGGCTTCCACTCGTTCCTGCAGATGAAGAACATCGGCTTCGAGACCGCCATGGCCAAGGCCTGGAACCTCAAGATGTTCAAGCACATCGCGGCCAAGGCCGACGAGGCCAGCCTGCTCCTCGCCCAGGAGCGCGGCGCCTGCCCCGACGCCGCCGACATGGGCGCGATGCAGCGCTTCAGCTGCAAGATGGCGATCGCGCCGACCGCCTCGATCAGCATCATCTGCGGCGGCACCTCGGCGTGCATCGAGCCGATCCCGGCGAACATTTACACCCACAAGACCTTGTCGGGCTCCTTCGTAGTGAAGAACCCCTACCTCGAGAAGCTGCTCGCCGCGAAGAGCAAGGATTCCAACAACGTGTGGAATTCGATCCTCGAGCATGGCGGCTCGGTCCAGCACCTCGACTTCCTCAGCCCTGAGGAAAAGGCGGTCTACAAGACCAGCTTCGAGATCGACCAGCGCTGGCTGCTGGAATTCGCCGCCGATCGCACTCCGTTCATCGACCAGGCGCAGAGCCTCAACCTCTACATCCCCGCCGACGTCGACAAGTGGGACCTGATGATGCTGCATTTCCAGGCCTGGGAACGCGGCATCAAGAGCCTCTACTACCTGCGCTCCAAGTCGGTGCAGCGCGCCGGGTTCGCCGGCGGGGTCGAGGCGGACAACACCGCCGAGGCGCCGAAGTACGAGCTGGCCTCCAGCACCGACTACGACGAGTGTCTGGCGTGCCAGTGAGGCGTTGAATGCCGAGGGGAGTTAAGCCGATGGAGCAGAAGCCCGGTTGCGTCATCGCGGGCGCCGTGGTGGCGGGGATCGTGCTGCTGCTGGTGATGTTCGCCTATCCGCAATACCGCGTCTATTCGCAGCGGCTGGCGGGCGAAGCGGCCCTGGCCGAGGCGCAGTCGTCGCGGCAGGTCGCCATCCTCGAAGCGCGCGCCAAGAAGGAAAGCGCCGTCGCCCTGGCCGAGGCCGAGGTTACCCGCGCCAAGGGGGCCGCCGAGGCCAATGCCATCCTGCAGAACAGCCTGGGCGGCCCCGAGGGCTACCTGCGCTACCTGCAGATCCAGGCGCTGGAAAACTCCAAGGCCTCGCTGATCTACGTTCCGACCGAGGCGGGCCTGCCCGTCACCGAAGCCCGCCGACTTGGAGAGCAGAAATGAGCACCGAACCCCGCCGGGTCATCACCGGCCTCAATGCCGAGGGCAAGAGCACGGTCCTGATCGACGGGCCGATGGTCCCGCTCGGCATGGGCGCGGGCGGGCTGGCCTGGCGCAGCGAGGCGCTGCCGATGGACAATTCGGGCACGACCGACGTCACCGCCGACGGCTTCGGCTTCGACCTGATGCATTCGGGCGGCTCGGTGTTCATGGTCATGGACTTCCCGGCCGAGAGCCAGGCCTTCTGGCACGCCACCGATACCACCGAATACCTGGTGCTGATCTCGGGCGAGATCGTGCTGGAGCTGGAGGACGGCGAGGCCCGGCTCAAGGCCGGCGACGTCTGCGCGACGCGCGGCGTGGTCCATTCGTGGCGCAACGACAGCGGCCAGCCGGCCCGCGCCGCCACGGTGATCCTGCCCGCGCACCCGGTCGGCAACGGCCGCACGGTCTGAGCCTGCCCGCGTGCGTCCGGTCCTCTCCCGTAACGCAAAGGGCGCCCTTCCTCAGGCGAGGAAGAGCGCCCTGCGACCGGCGAGAGAGAGGAACTCGCCGGCTAGCTTATTGCGGTCCGCCGCTGCCGAGCGAGCCGCTGCCCGAAAGCCGCACGCGTCCGCCTTCGATGCCGGCAACCTCGCTCAGCGCGACGTAGTGGTGTTCGCCGTCGGCGCTGTCCTGGCGGGTCAGCTTGATCCGGTCGCCGTCGACGTGATCGACCGTGCCGACGTGATTGCCGTCGGCGTCGACCACTTCCTGGTGCTTGGCGAGCTGGTCGGCGAACTGCCCGCTCGCGCCGGAGCCGCCCGAACCGTGCTGGCCAGCCGTATCCTGGAACTGCTGGGGCTGGCTCATCCCCTGGCCGGAATTGCCGTAGCTCGCCTGACCCGAGCCCGCCGCGCCGAGCGACTGGTTCTGGCCGATCGCGCTGGTGTGGTCGTTGTTCTGGCTCGAAGCCCCGCCGACGCCGTCGCCGGACTGGCCGACCGACTGGCCGGACTGTTGCATCTGGCCGCTATTCGCCGCGTCCTGCGCGGTGAAGCCCTGCTGGCCCTGCAACTGGGCATCGCTCATGGTCGGATCGTTGGCGGCCTGACCGGTCCAGCGGCCGTCCGGCGTGCTCGCGGTGCCCGTGACGTTGCGGGAATCGTTCGGTTCGTATTCGCCCATCGCCTGTCTCCTGAAGAAGGGGGCGGGCGCCCTGACGAGGGGGGGTGGGCGCCCGCTTACTGTCCCAATGCCGCCCGCCCGGCCCGGTTCCGCACCGAACGCCGCCGCGCGCTCACCGGACCCAGCTGGACGCTCAACCGCTTATCCCCGCTATCCACCGGGCCCCGCGCTTCGCTTCGCGGCCCGCAATCCCTATATTCGCCCTTTGACAGGCGAGTCCGCTGACCATGGAGTACGTGATCGTCTTCAGCCTCTGGTCGCTCGGCTACGGCATCTACGCCTTTCGCCGATCCGGGGACGTGGCCGAGCGAAACCGCGAATTCATCGAGAGCGGCAAGGAAACCTATTTCGAACAGCGGCGGTCATGGCAGGCCTACGGAACCACGCCCGTCACCGACGCCGGCGAAGTGCGCAGGCGCGGCCGCCGCGAAATCATCCTGGGGTCGATCGGCCTGTTCGTTGTCGTCCCCGCCTTCTATTTCATCGATCACCTAGTGAGGCCCTGAACCATGCCCCTTCTCGAAGCCCGCAAGACCTACAAGCCCTTCGAATATCCGTGGGCCTACGAGTTCTGGAAGCGCCAGCAGCAGATCCACTGGATGCCCGAGGAAGTGCCGCTGGGCGAGGACTGCCGCGACTGGGCGCAGAAGATCTCGGACCATGAGCGCAACCTGCTCACCCAGATCTTCCGCTTCTTCACCCAGGCCGACGTCGAGGTGCAGGACTGCTATCACGAGAAGTACGCCCGGGTCTTCAAGCCGACCGAGATCAAGATGATGCTGGCCGCCTTCTCCAACATGGAGACGGTCCACATCGCCGCCTACAGCCACCTGCTCGACACCATCGGCATGCCCGAGAGCGAGTACGGCATGTTCCTGGAATACGAGGAGCTGAAGGCCAAGCACGACTACCTGCACACCTTCGGCGTCGACAGCGACGAGGACATCGCCCGCACCCTCGCCATGTTCGGCGGCTTCACCGAGGGGCTGCAGCTGTTCGCCTCCTTCGCGATGCTGATGAACTTCCCGCGCTTCAACAAGATGAAGGGCATGGGCCAGATCGTCTCGTGGTCGGTCCGCGACGAGAGCCTGCACTGCGAAGGCATCACCAAGCTGTTCCACACCTTCACCAAGGAACGCGGCTGCCTGACCAAGTCGGTCAAGGAAGACATCATCGACTGCTGCCAGAAGACCGTCCGCCTGGAGGACGCCTTCATCGACCTGGCCTTCGAACAGGGCCCGGTCCCGGGCATGAGCGCCAAGGAGATCAAGCGCTACATCCGCTACATCGCCGACTGGCGCCTAGGCCAGCTCGGCCTGCCCGCGGTCTACATGATCGAGGACCACCCCCTGCCCTGGCTGACCCCGCTGCTCAACGGCGTCGAACACGCCAACTTTTTCGAAACCCGCGCCACCGAATACTCGAAGGGCGCCACCAAGGGTGACTGGCAGACCGTCTGGTCGAGCTTCGACTCGCGGCGGAAGGCGAAGGGCAGCGACGCGGCCAACGAGGGCGCGGAGAGCGACGGGCCGGATATGTTTGGCAGCGTCGCGGCGGAGTAAGCCGTCCTAAGGAGGACACGCGGATGCCGATCGTCTCGATCTTCTTCGGCATCGTCATCCGCATGTTCCACCGCGAACATGCCCCACCGCATTTCCACGCCAGCTATCAGGGCTTCGAAGCCCTGATAGCGATTGCCGACGGCAGCGTGATCGCGGGATCTCTGCGCCGCAAGGCGCTCGCCATCGTCAGGACTGGACGGCGAAGCACCAAGCGGAACTGATGGCAAATTGGCAGAAGGGCACCGATTTGCTACCTATGGAAATGATCCCCGGAGCAGACCTCGATGATTAAGCTCACCGCGATACAGCCAATGGACGAGGGCCGACTGGAACTGGCCTTCAGCGACGGCAGTCACGGCGTGTGGTCAGCCGCGGAGCTGATCGCGCGGGACACGGTGTTGACAAAGGCGCTCGTGGAGCCCGCTTACTTCGCCCGCGCGTTCATCGAAGCGGGCGCGCTCGCCTGGCCGAACGGACTGGAACTCGCACCTTGGACCTTGCAGGCCGAATTGCGCGCGGATGGGCGGTTGGTAGAGAGGGCCGCCTGAAGCCAGCTGGAGAGCTCGTTTGGTCAGTTCGACCCACGGTTGCAACGTGAAAGGCAGCGACGCAGCCAACTAAGTACACAGAAACTGATGGGCGGATATATTCTGACGCTCAGCCCTCACCACTGCGCTAATCGCCGTGAATTTCTTCACCTTCGCGGGCTTCGAGATCGACAAGCGAAGACTGAGGCCCGGCGGTGACGGATCGCGGAATCCAGCTTGCCGCTGGTCTGCCTCGGTGGAACGCCGAGCGGATATGCGGGGCGGGCAGCCTTTCGGCACGAGACGCATAAGGTACCGTTCTCGCATGAGCTTTATACCGTCGCGGCGCCTCACAATTAGTAATCAGGAAATTTCAACTCGGACAATCTACAGCGGCTTAATGAGTGAAATCGTCCCTCTTCCCAAGCGACAGGGTCGGCGGTTGAAGGAAACTACCTTCACCGAACGCGGCCTTCGTTTGTCTACCGTACTTCCCAAGAACAAAATGACGTGGTTCGCCTTTACCTTAATTGCCACGTCAACGATCGGCTTCGTTGGGGGGCTGCTATGGTAGAGCAGTTTCCGCCCGAACCCTTCGCCTCCATCCTCTCCCCCGCCAACCTCGTCACCGCCCTCATCGCCCTGAACTTCGTCACCTTCGCCGCCTTCGGGATCGACAAGGCGAAGGCCGAGGCCGGGCGGCGGCGGACGCCGGAATCGACCTTGCTGCTGCTGGCCTTTCTCGGCGGGACGTTAGGGGCCTATGCGGGGCGGGCGGCGTTTCGGCACAAGACGCGCAAGGTGCCGTTTTCGCGCGAGCTTCACACTATCGCGGCGATGCAGGTGGTGGCGATCGGGCTGGGCCTAGGGTGGGTTCTGGGGGGCTAGCGCACCCTTTCCCCACCTCCTCCCGTCGCCCCTGCGGAGGCAGGGGCCTATCCCGGCTTCGCCTGAAAACGCACCAACCGCGCCTGGATGCCAGGTTGGGATGGGCCCCTGCCTCCGCAGGGGCGACGGGTTGGTGGTGGGCAACGGGAGGGGGAGGCGCCGAGCGATGGTGGGCGGTTAAAGCGCGGTTTGGATATCCTCGAACAGGTCGCGCCAGTGGGGGTTCTGCCGACAGATCAGATCGACCTTCCATTGGCGTTTCCACCGTTTCATCGCTTTTTCGCGGGCGATGGCATCGCGGATGTCGTCGTGGCGTTCGACATGGACGAGGCGGGTGAGGCCGTGTTCGCGGCAGAATTCCGAACCGCGGCCCTCGCGGTGCTGGGTGATGCGGGCGGCAAGGTGCGCGGTCACGCCGATGTAGAGCGTGCCATGGGGACCGTTGGTCATGATGTAGACCCAGCCGCCTTTCATGGAGCCAAACGTAATTCAGTCGATCGGCCCCGTCATGCGAAGTCGGCGCCGTTTTAGACCAACCTCCCGTCGCCCCTGCGAAGGCAGGGGCCTATCCCGGCTTGGCCTGACAACGCAGCGACGGCGCTTTGACGCAAGGTCGGGATGGGCCCCTGCCTGCGCAGGGGCGACGAGTTGGGATGGCAGTGTGCTGCGGGGTCAGATCGGGCTCGGCCTGGGGTGGGTGCTGGCGGGCTGAGCGGCGCTACCTGAGCTCGCGGAACAGGTACCGCACGTTCTCGAACCCGTAGCGATCGAGGTAACGCGCGAGCTGGTCGGCGAGGGGCTGCAGGCGGTCCTCCTGGGTCACGTGGATGTAATAGGCCAGCGACGTCGGGAAATCGTCGCGCGAGATGATCCCCGACTTGAGGAAATGACCCAGCCGTTCGAAATGCGCCAGGCAGCGGTCGAACAGCTCGCGGATCACGTATTCCTTGGGCGAGAAGCCGCCGAGGGTGGCGTCCTCGGGGTCTTCATCGTGCGGGCGCAGTGCCCTGGCGACTTCGGCCTGGTCCCAGAAGCGGTGGTCGGGATCCAGATCGTATTCCGCCGCGATGTCCTTGGGGATGTCCCCGTTGCTCCAGTCGATCATGTGCAGCGCGGCCATCGCCTGGCGATCCTCGAACACGCGGTTGGCGTAGTCGTAGGCGAACTGCTTCTTCTTCCAGGCCTGGTCCGCCCAATAGCGCGACAAGGCCAGCGCGCCCGCCACCGCGCCGGCCGAGATGGTCAACAGGTCGCTATTGTGTTCGAAGAAAGCCGAAACGGTGTGGAATGTCGTTGCAAGATCCATGTCGCCCCCCGGCTTTCAATTCGAAGTCGCCGAACGCTCGCGCCGGCGTTCGCCTTCTCGCTTCGCGATACCCCTGCAAAGGGCCGAGACGCCTCGGCCGCCGCCGCTGCGGAACAGAGCAAAAACCGCTACGTCCGACAAGCGGTCAGGTTCGTTCCGGATCAGTCTCCGGGTACGCCTTACTCCCCCGCCAGCGCGCGCATCTCCGCCGCGATGCGGGCGGTGTCGACGAACTGGAGGACCGAGGTGACCTTGCCCTCCTCGGACAGTTCGAACAAGTCGTAGAGCATGGTATCGAACGGCTCACGCCCCGCGAAGGAGACCGTAGCGTGCCACAGTACCGCGGCGCGGCGGCCTTCGACCACGGCGTCGAGGCGGGTGAAGGCCTTGAATTCGACCAGTTCCATCAGCGCGGCAACGCTCTGGTGGCCGGGGCCGCGGCCATCGGCGGGAAAATCGGCGAGGAGGTCGTTGTCGCCGGCCAGCTCGAAGGTGGCGCCGGAGGCCCAGAAGCCCTCGAGCTCGGCCGGATCCCCGCTCGCCCGCGCCGAATAGGCCGCGTCGATAATCAACAACAGTTCGTCCCGGCCCATTGCGCCCTCCCCTGATCCCCAAGGCAGACTACACCCGCTGCGGCCCGGCCACAAAACGCTTTCCTACAGGAACCCAAGTGGTTAGCCGAGTGGCATGAAAAAACCATCTACACCCCGTTTGCCCCGCCGCACCACGGCGGAATACCGTTGGACCAAGGAGAAGATGATCGCATTTCTCCGCGCCCTGGCTACGACCGGCAAGGTCCGGGCAGCCGCGCGCAGCGTGGAGATGAGCGCGCAGTCCGCCTACAACCTGCGCGCGCGGATGCTGCGCGACCACGGCCCCGCCTTCGACCGGTTGTGGACCGAGGCCCTGGCGATCGCGCTCTCGCGCCAGGTCGAAGAGACGCTCGCGCGGATGCGCGCCGACCGCGCGGCAAAGGCCGCGGCCCGCGCGCAGATGCGGACCGCGACGAGCTCGCAAGCGCCGCGGCCGCCCCGCGAAGCTGAACGAAACGGGGGCCGCGGAGCACCAAGTTTACCCTTCCTACAAGACCCCAGGACACCGTAACTTTCGTCAACATCGTCAACTTGTACGGCAACCCCGCGCGCGGTCGGACGTTGCCCTTCCGTGCCCTCCACCGCGATCCTTGCCGCCCATTACCGGCCCGACGACCAGGCGCTCGACCTGACCTTCGTGACCGGCCGGCGCTATCGGTATTTCGCCGTGCCGCCCGCCGTGGCCGAAGGCTTCGCCGCGGCGCGATCGAAGGGGGCCTATTTCAACCGGCGGATCCGCGACCGCTTCGATTTCGCCGAGATCGGGCGAGAGGATCGATAGCCTTTGGCGATAGCCCTTGCGCCTGCCGCCGCAGCGGGCATTCTCGGCGCCGAGACCATATCCAAGGGAGAGGAATTTTCCATGTTCGACGCCGCCAATCCGGCCGCCATCCTGGTGCCGATGCTCATGATCGCCGCGCTGACGCTGTTCGCCTTCATCCGCATGGCCGCGGCGCGCGGGGCGGCGGCGAAGGGCATGGACATGAACTTCTACCGCGCCTTCCAGGGCGGGGCAGAGCCCGAAGCGGCGGTGGTCGCGGTGCGCCACTACGGCAACCTGATGGAGCTGCCGACGCTGTTCTATCCGGCCTGCGTCGCGCTCTATGCCCTGGGCGCGGTGAGCGGCTGGGCGCTGCTCTGGGCCTGGGGCTATGTCGCGGCGCGCCTGCTGCAAAGCGCGGTCCACCTGACCTATAACAATCCCGGCCACCGCGGCGGGGCCTTCGTGCTGGGCGTGCTGTTCATGCTGGCACTGTGGATCACCCTGGCGCTCGCCGTGTTCGCCCGGCTCTAGGGGCCTGGGGAAACTCAGGCGCCGCGGCTCGTTGTCCGAGCAGCAACCAAGCGAGGGAACCGAAGATGCGCACCGAAAGCGAAGTCGCCGCCATGCAATGCCCCGTCTGCCGCGTGCCGCTGGCGATGAGCGAGCGGTCCGGCATCGAGATCGACTATTGCCCGCAGTGCCGCGGCGTCTGGCTCGACCGCGGCGAACTCGACAAGATCATCGAACGCAGCGGGCCGGCCGAGGGCTCGGCGCCCGCGCCAGCGCCGCAGGCCGCCCCGCCGCTGCACCAGCCGAGCGGCAGCTCCGGCCCGTGGGACATGGGCGGGGCCAGCCATGGGGGCTATGGCCACGGCGGGCATGGCCATCCCGGCGACTACCGCGGCAAGCCCTACTACAAGAAGAAGAAGCACTGGCTCTCAGAACTGTTCGACGACTAGCCGCACCAGTCCGAGCGATAGCCGCGCCATGGTTCGGCCAGACCTTCCGCGGTGAGCGTCTTGCCCAGGCTCTCGCCGTCGCGGCTTACGATCCGCAGCGCCCGGCCATAGCGATCCCGGTCGCGGTCGACGGGCTCCAAGCTGAACGGTCCGGCGTTGAGCAGGTCGGTCAGCCGATCGGTCGCCGCCGCGCCCAGCTTCGCCTCGCGCGCGCAGCCCGGCGCCGAGGTTTCGGGGGTGTTGATGTCCGCCAGGCGGATCTTGGCGCCGCGATACCAGATCGTGTCGCCGTCGACGACGCAAGCGCCGCGGCCGGCCAGGTCGCACGAAGCGAACCGCGCGGCCTCGCGGTCGGTCGCCGTCGGGCGCGCGCCGGGGAAGGAGGCGTCGAAGGCGCGGCCCGGCGGCGCGCCGTCCCACAGCAGGGCCGCGGTGAAGGCAGCCAGCGGGGCCACGAACCAGATCGGGCTCGGTCCCTTGCGGCGCGGGCGCTTGCGGCGGCGAAACGGAGCGATGGCCATGGCCCAATCCTGCACCCGGGCAGGTAGCGGTAGGGTTAAGCTTGGGTCCGTTTCCGATAGATAGCGTTAGCCATCGTCCGGCGCCGATCCCGGGAGATCGCGCTGTCCAACCGGGTTACCGCAGCAACCCTGTCCGCCTACCGGTTTCGTGAACCCGAAACTTACCCTGCTTCCGCCAGACTGGTTCACGACGGGCAACGGGTGATTTCGGTGGGGGTTTCGGCATGAACGGAAAGACGGCGGCGATCGCGCTGGTGATGACGGGCGCGGCTATGGTCCTGCCGGCGCAGGCGGCGCCGGGGCCGACGGTCCAGGCGGCGGCGACGCCGGGCCGGGCTCAGGCCCAGCGCCAGGCGGAGCGTGTCCGGTCAGCCAGGCCGCTGGTCATGCTGGTCTGCCGCGAGGTACGCGCCGGACGGCGCGGCGAAGCGCCCCGCGCGGCCGACCTCGCCTGCGTGACGCGCTGGGCCGGGCTCTAGCTTGGATCGGCTCTAGCTTAGGGCGGCTTTCAGCGCCGCGGTCAGATCGGTCCGTTCCCAGGGGAAATGATCGCCCTCGGCGGCGCGGCCGAAGTGGCCGTAGGCGGCGGTGCGCTGGTAGATCGGCTTGTTGAGCCCCAGCCCGACGCGGATGCCGCGCGGGGTCAGCCCGCCCAGCTTCTCGCCCGCGACCTTGGCGATCGCCGCTTCCAGCTCGGCATCCGAATGGCTGCCGGTGCCGTGGGTATCGACATAGAGCGACAGCGGCTGCGACACGCCGATGGCATAGGCGATCTGGATCGTGCAGCGCGCGGCCAGGCCCGCCGCGACGACATTCTTGGCGAGGTAGCGGGTGACGTAGGCGGCCGAGCGGTCGACCTTGGTCGGGTCCTTGCCCGAAAAGGCGCCGCCGCCGTGCGGAGCCGCGCCGCCGTAGGTATCGACGATGATCTTGCGGCCGGTCAGTCCGGCATCGCCGTCGGGCCCGCCGATCTCGAACGAGCCGGTCGGGTTGATGTGATAGACCGTCTCGGCGCCCAGCAGCTTCGCCGGGATGACTTCGGCGCAGACCCGCTTCACATAGGCGTGGAGTTCGGCCTCCCGGTCGCCCTGGTCGTAGCCCGGGGCGTGCTGGGTCGACACGACGATCGCGGTCGCCGCCGCCGGCTGGCCGCCTGCGAAGCGCAGCGTGACCTGGCTCTTGGCGTCGGGCTCGAGGAACGGCGCCGCGCCCGAATGGCGGTCGGCCGCCAGCTTTTCGAGGATCTTGTGGCTATAGTAGAGCGTCGCCGGCATCAGGTCGGGCGTCTCGTCGCAGGCGAAGCCGAACATGATGCCCTGGTCGCCCGCGCCCTCGTCCTTGTTGCCGCTGGCATCGACGCCCTGGGCGATGTGGGCGGACTGGCCGTGGAGGTTGTTCTCGAAGCGGAAGCTTTCCCAGTGGAAGCCGGCCTGCTCGTAGCCGATCCGCTTGACCGTCGCGCGAACGGCCTGCTCGATCTCATCGCGCGCGCCGGGGGCCCACTCGCCGTTCTCGTAGACGCTCTTGCAGCGGATCTCGCCGGCCAGGACGACCAGCTGCGTGGTGGTCAGCGTCTCGCAGGCGATCCGCGCCTCGGGATCCTTCGACAGGAACAGGTCGACCACCGCGTCCGAGATCTGGTCGGCAACCTTGTCGGGATGGCCTTCGGAAACGCTTTCGGAAGTGAACAGGTATTCGCTGCGCATGGACGATCCCGATATAAAGGAAGCTTTATGTGTGCCCCCGGGTCTACCGCCCCACACGGCGGCTGGCAAGGATCGCGGCGGCGAGAAGTGCGATTGCCCAGAGCAGCGGCAGGACGTTGCCGAGCCGGGCGAACAGCGTCGGCGCATGGGCCGGCGGGACCAGCCCGTCGATCCGCCCGGCAGTGTGGCGCGGGATCGAGCGGCGGACCACGCCGTCGGCGTCGATCACCGCGCTGATCCCGGTCGTGGTCGAGCGCAGGACCGGCAGCCCTTCCTCTACCGCGCGCAGCCGCGCCTGGGCGAGATGCTGCGGCGGGCCCCAGGCGCCGAACCACCCGTCGTTCGAGGGGTTGAAGATATAGTCCGGCCGGTTGCCCCGGTCCGCGACCTGCCCGGAGAACACGATCTCGTAGCACAGCTGCGCCCCGACCTTCCCCCAGGGCCCGAGATCGAGCGTGCGCGGCCCCGGCCCCGGCCAGAAGTCGAGACTGCCCGGCACCAGCCGCGACAGGCCCAGCGGTTCGAGCAGGCCGCGCATCGGCAGATATTCGCCGTAAGGTACGAGATGCGCCTTGGCATAGGAGCCGCGAATGCCGCCGGCCTCGTCGAACGCGGTGATCGAATTGCGCGCGCCGACCGCCTCGCGCGTTCCCCGCTCGTTCGGGGCGATCTCCAGGTCGGTCACGCCGGCCAGCAGCAGCGAACCCGGCCCGATCGCCCGGCCGATCCGCGCGCGCGCCGCCAGGGGATCGGACCGATAGGTGCGCTGGCGGTAGAAGTAGTCGGGATAGCCCTCGCGCAGGTAGTCGGGCACGGCCGATTCGGGCCAGAGCACCAGCCGCCGCCCCGGCGACAGGGGCGCCGAAAGCCGGGCGATGCGGGCGAACTGGCCCTCCCACCTGGTCGGCTCCTCGAGCTCTTCCTGGCGGACGTCGGGCTGGACCAGGGTATAGGCCAGCTTGCCGGATCCCGCGGGGCTGCCGCTCGGCAGCAGGAAGGCGGCGACGGGTCCGAAGACCAGCAGGGCGGTCCGCCAGTCCAGCCGGCTGCGCCGCAGCGCCACGAGCCAGGCTCCGGCCAGCAGCGCGACCAGGCCCGACAGGGCATAGGTTCCCAGCCAAGGCAGTACCGCCGCCAGTCCCGGCCGTGCGAAGGGGCCCAGCGCGGCCGCGCCGAGCGGGTTCCAGGCAAAGCCGGTGAACACCCAGGAGCGCAGCCATTCGGCGACGATCCAGCTACCCGCGAAGGCGAGGACCAGCGCCAGGGGGGACCGGCGGCCGAGCGTCCAGGCGCCCAGTGTCGCCAGGGCCGGATAGACCGCGAGGTAGAGCGCCAGGGCGACGACCGCGACCCAGCCGAGCCAGGCCGGCATGTTGGCCTGATAGGTGAAAGCGGTGGCGATCCAGCTATTGCCGATCGTGAAGTGCCCGGCGCCGAACAGCCAGCCGAGCAGCGCGGCCTGCCGGGCGCCGGAAGCCCTGCCGAGCAAGTGGATCAGCCCCGCGATGGCCAACAGCGTCAGCGGCCACAGCGCGAGCGGTTGGAAGCCGCAGGCGGCCAGCCCGCCGAGCACCGGCACGACCAGCCGCGGATGGGCCTCGACCCAGGTCAGCGCGCGGCGAAAGCGGGCCATCGCCGGAGATCCCGGAGCTTAGCCGACCGAGGCTGCGGCTTCGTTCTCGCCGCCCTCGTCGGCGACCTTGCGGCGCGGGGCGCGGCGGCGCGGCTTGGCCTCCGCCACGGGCTCCTCGGCCGCGACCGGCGCTTCGTCGCGAGCGATCGAGGGGGGCAGCGACGAAGGATCCAGGCCGAGGCTCTCGCTCTCGTCGCTGCGCGGATCGCTCTGATCGCTGCGCGGATCGCTTTGGTCGCTGCGCGGCTGGCGATCCTCGCGCCGCGGGCGCAGGCCGCGGGCGGTGCGGTTCGGGCGGATGAACGGGTTCTCGGGCGGCTCGTAGGGGTTGGTGGCACCCGTATCCTTGCCACCCGTATCTTCGGTGCCCGCATCCTCGGCGCCGGCGTCTTGCGGTTCGGGCCGGGCCTCTTCACGGCGCGGCTGGCGTTCGGGACGCTCCTGCCGCTCGGCGCGCTCGGGCCGTTCCTGCCGCTCCGGACGCTCGGGGCGTTCCTGCCGCTCGCCACGCTCTTCGCGCTCGCGGCGGGTCGAATAGGTCGGCTGGTCGAAGTTCGGGAAATCGCTCTCGACCGAGAAATCGTCGCCGTCGGCCTCGCTCTGCGGAGCCTCGCCGCCTTCCCAGCGCTCGTCGCGGCGGGCGCGCTGCTCTTCCTGGCGAAGGCGCGTGTCGGCGATCACGCGGAAATAGTGATCCGCGAACTGCAGGTAGTATTCGGACTGGACGCGGTCGCCGTTGAGGTGCGCGTCATGCGCCAGCTTGCGATACTTCTCGAGCATCTGGGGCGCATTGCCGCGAGCCCGGCTGTCGATCCGGTTGGTCTGCTGGCCACCGCCGCCCTGGCGGTTGCCGTTGTTGTTACCACGGCCGCGACGGCGGTTGTTGTTATTGTTGCCACGATTGTTGTTGTTCAAGGGAAAGTGATCCTTAACCCCGTTACCCTGCCCGGCCCTTCGCCGGCAGGACGGTAACGTATCCCCACTCCGCGAGCGCGTTCAGCCGCGCTGCGGTCCCTACATCTGCGAAGCTCATGGCGCCTTTCGCCATGCCTGTTAGCAAATGCTGGAGTTGGGCCAGCCACGGGAAGCGTGCATCCGTAGGCTGGCTTGCCCTTGATTTAATGGCTGCGCAGGCGATTGCCAAGGAGAATCTTACGTAGATCGGCGCATTTCGAGCGCGCGAGCCCTGCCGCCGAGATCGCGGTGGAGCGTTACGGCGAAACCGGCCGCCTCGGCCAGGGCGGTGACGGCCTCGGCCTGGGTATGGCCGATCTCGACTACGGCGATGCCCCCGGGGGCGAGCAGGCCGGGCAATTGGGGGATGAGAATGCGATAGTCGTCGAGGCCCTCGGGACCGGCGAAGAGCGCGCCGTGCGGCTCGTGGGCATGGACCGAGGGCGCGAGGTCGGCGGTGGTCTCAACGTAGGGCGGGTTGGCCAGGATCAGGTCGAACGGACCGTTCAAGGGATCGGCCCAGCCGGCCGCGGTCCAGTCCGCCTCGACCAGGATCGCGCGCTCGGCCAGGCCGAGGCCGGCGGCATTGCCGCGGGCGACGGCCAGCGCAGCGGCGGAGCGATCCACTCCAACGCCGCTGGCTCCCGGCAGGTCGTGCAGCACGGCGAGCAGCAGTGCGCCCGAGCCGGTCCCGCAGTCGAGCACCCGCCGGGTGTCGGGCCGGGCGGCGAGCGCGGCCTCGACCAGCACCTCGCTGTCGCCACGCGGGATCAGGACGGCGGGGGTGACCTTGAAGGTGAGGCCGCGAAACTCCTGCTCGCCGAGGATATAGGCGATCGGTTCGTGATCGAGGCGGCGAGCGAGCAGACCGGCGAAACCATCGGGCACCGCGCCGGCAGAGTGGCGCAGCAGCAGGTCGGACCGGCTGACGCCCAGCGCATGGGCCATCAGCAGCTCGGCATCGAGCCGCGGGGTGTCTGACGAGCCGGCGAGGTGGATCGCGGCGTCGCGCAGTGCTCGCGCCACCAGCGCGCCGCCAGTTGGCGCACTCGCCCCCATTACTCGCCCAGGGCCGCCAGCCGCTTGGCCTGATCCTCGGCGATCAGCGCGTCGACCAGTTCGCCCAGCCCGGCGCCTTCGAGGATCTCGGGCAGGCGGTGCAGCGTCAGGTTGATGCGGTGGTCGGTCACCCGGCCTTGCGGGAAGTTGTAGGTGCGGATGCGTTCCGACCGGTCGCCCGAGCCGACCATCGCCTTGCGCGCCTCCGCTTCCGCGCCATGCGCTTCAGCACGCCGCAGGTCGTAGAGGCGCGTGCGCAGCACCTGCATCGCCTTGTCGCGGTTCTTGTGCTGGCTGCGCTGGTCCTGCTGGATCACCACCAGCCCGGTCGGCAGGTGGGTGAGGCGCACCGCGGAATCGGTGGTGTTGACGTGCTGGCCGCCGGCGCCGCTGGCGCGGTAGATGTCGATCTTGATGTCGCCCGGATCGATCTGGACATCGACCTCGTCGGGCTCGGGCAGCACCGCCACGGTCGCCGCCGACGTGTGGATGCGGCCCTGGCTCTCGGTCGCAGGCACGCGCTGGACGCGGTGGACGCCGCTCTCGAACTTCAGCTTGGCGAACACGCCCTGGCCGGCGAGGTTGGCGACGATTTCCTTGAACCCACCGACGTCGGACGCGCTCGCCGAGACCACCTCGACCCGCCAGCCCTGCTCGGCCGCATACTTCTCATACATCCGGAACAGGTCGGCGGCGAATAGCGCGGCCTCGTCCCCGCCGGTGCCGGCGCGGATTTCGAGCATGGCCGGGCGGCTGTCGGCGCTGTCGCGCGGCAGCATGGCGATGGCGAGCTGCTGTTCGGCTTCGGGCAGTTCCTCGCGGATGCGGGCGATCTCCTCCTGGGCAAGCGCGCGCATCTCGGGATCGGGTTCGTCGAGCTGGGTCAGGCTGGCAAGCTCGCCCCGCATCGCCACGACTGCAGAAGCGGCGCGGGCAACGGGCTCGAGCTCGGCGTAGTCGCGGCTGGCGGCGACGAATTCGCTGCCCTCGAGCGTACCGGACGCCAGCCGCGCCTCAAGCTCGGCAAAGCGCGCGGCGATTTGTTGGAGGCGGGCGTCGCTTACCGACACGACGCACCCCCAACCACGTCGCCCCTGCGCAGGCAGGGGCCTATCCCGACGTGGCGTTCAACACGCCGAGCCTGCGTTGAATACGCCAGCCCGGGATGGGCCCCTGCCTGCGCAGGGGCGACGATGAAGGAGGAGCGAAGGTTTACCACTGATATCCGCTCAAGAAGGCTGCAACGGCCGGCAGGTCATTTTCGACATCAAGAACCTTTAGTCGGCTCCCGACTCCACCATCACCGATGCCCAGCGACAAAACCGACCTGGGATCAGCTTTGATCGCCTTGTCAAAGCGCTTGCGCGGCGATCCAGCGTGATAAATGTCCGCGACAATGCCGGCGCGACGCATGTCGCTCATGACCTTCATGCCCGCAACGAGAGCACGATCGTCCTCGATCACAATGCTGATATCGGCGCGCTCCGCTTCACGCTCACCCACCAGCATCGCCAGCCGCTCGATCCCTGCGGCCCAGCCCACCGCCGGGGTGTGCGGCCCGCCCAGCGTCTCGATCAGCCCGTCGTAGCGTCCGCCGCCGAGCACGGTGCCCTGCGCGCCAAGCCGGTCGGTGACGAATTCGAACGCGGTGTGGCGGTAATAGTCGAGCCCACGCACCAGCGACGGAGCGCGGGTCCACTCGACCCCCGCGGCGCCAAGGCCTTCGCAGACCTTGCCGAAGAAGTCCTGCGCCTCGCCTGACAGGTAATCGTCGATCTTCGGCGCATCGGCGGTGAACGGCTTGTCGCGCGGGTCCTTGCTGTCGAGAATGCGCAGCGGATTGCGCTCCAGGCGGTCCTGGCTGTCCTCGCTGAGCAAGGCGCGGTGGTCCTGGAAGTATGCGATCAGCGCCAGGCGCCAAGCCTCGCGGCTCGGCGCGTCGCCCAGGGTGTTGAGCAGCAGCGTGACACCGTCGGCGATGCCCAGCTCCTTGAGCAGCTGGTCGGCCATCGCCAGCAGCTCGACGTCGGCCTGGGGCTCGCCCGCGCCGATGATCTCGGCGTCGATCTGGTGGAACTGGCGGTAGCGGCCCTTTTGCGGGCGCTCGTAGCGGAACAGCGGGCCGTGGGTCGCCAGCTTGAGCGGGGCGTGCTGCTGCCAGCCGTTGGTCAGGTAGGCGCGGGCGATGCCGGCGGTGAATTCGGGCCGCAGGGTCAGCGATTCGTCGCCGCGGTCGAGGAAGGAATACATCTCCTTCGAGACGACGTCGGTGGTCTCGCCCAGCGAGCGGGAGAAGACTGTGGTCTTCTCGAACACCGGCATCTCGGCGCGGCGGAAGCGGTAGAGCTTGCGGACGCGCTCGAAGGTCTCGACGACATGGGCGAAGGCCTCGGCCTCCGCGCCGAAGATGTCCTGGGTGCCGCGAATAGCCTGGGGTGTCGTGCTCATGGCCGCGCGCTTAGCCCGAATGCGACAATTCGGCTAGCCGGACGGTTGCCAGCCCGCCCCCTTCCCGGCATCCTCCCACCATGAGGACAATCCTGACGGCCGCAACCGCCCTGATCGCGCTCAGCGCGGCGGGCATCACTTCCGCCCAGCAAGTCACGAAGTCAGCGCCCAGCGCGGTGCCGATCGTTCAGACCGTGCCCGACGCGGTCGACAAGCCCTACCCGGGGACAATCCAACTCGACATCGACGCCTCGGACGTCCAGCGCGGCGCCTTTCGGGTAACCGAGACGATTCCGGTGGCGGCGGGCACGCAGCGGCTGACCCTGCTCTATCCGATGTGGCGCCCCGGCCATCACGGCCCGCGCGGGCCGCTGGCCGAACTCGCCGGGCTGACCTTCACCGCGGGCGGCAAGACGCTCGAGTGGAAGCGCGATCCGGTCGAGGTCAGCGCTTTCCACGTCGAGGTACCGGCAGGGGCGAAGGAAGTGGTCGCGCGGTTCGTCTATACCTCCCCGCTCCAGGCTTCCGAGGGCCGGATCGTGATGACGCAGGAGATGCTCAACCTGCAGTGGGAGATGCTCAGCCTCTATCCGGCGGGGCACTACGTCCGCCAGATTCGGATCAAGCCCACGGTCACCTTCCCCACCGGTTGGACCGACGCCGCCGCGCTCGACGGGCGGCGCCCTGCCGGCGGCGGCAAGGTGACCTGGGCCGAGACCGACTTCGAAACGCTCGTCGATTCGCCGGTCTTCGCCGGGGCTTATTTCCGCAAGTGGGACCTCGGCCAGAATGTCACGCTCAATGTGATCGCCGACAAGCCCGAACAGCTGGAAGCCAAGCCCGAACACATCGCCGCCCACCGCGCTCTGGTCCAGGAAGCGCTGCTGACCTTTGGCGCGAAAGCCTTCGACAAGTACGACTTCCTCCTGGCCCTGACCGACCGCATGGGCGGCATCGGCCTGGAACACCACCGCTCGAGCGAGAACCAGCTCGAGCCCACCGCCTTCACCAAGTGGGCCGACTGGGACTGGGACCGCGGGCTATTGCCGCACGAATTCGCGCATAGCTGGAACGGCAAGTTCCGCCGCCCGGCCAAGCTGTGGACCCCGGACTATCGCCAGCCGATGCAGGGCAACCTGCTGTGGGTCTACGAAGGCCAGACCCAGTTCTGGGGCGTGGTCCACGCCGTCCGCTCGGGCCTGCAGTCCAAGGAGATCGTGCTCGGCCAGATTGCCAACTGGGCCGGCGCCTTTTCCGAGCAGCCGGGGCGCCAATGGCGTTCGGTCGAGGACACCACGCAGGATCCGATCTTCGCCGCGCGCAAGCCCAAGCCCTATGCCTCGCTCACCCGCAACGAGGACTATTACACCGAAGGCGCGCTCGTTTGGCTGGAGGCCGACCAGATCATCCGCGCCGGCACCGCCGGCCGGAAGGGCATCGACGATTTCGCGCGCGGCTTCTTCGGCATCCGCCCCGGCGACTGGGGCCAGTTGACCTACGAGTTCGCCGATGTCGTCGCCGCGCTGAACGCGGTCCATCCCTATGACTGGGCGAGCTTCCTCCACACCCGGCTCGAGACTCCGGGCCAGCCCGCGCCGCTCGGCGGGATCGAGCGCGGCGGCTATCGCCTGACCTGGAAGGAGGAGCCCAACCCGTTCGACAAGGCGCGGATGGCCGAAGCCAAGATCCTCAGCCTCAATCATTCGCTGGGGCTGACGCTGGACAAGGACGGCAAGGTCACCGCCTCGCGCTGGGATGGGCCGGGGTTCACCGCGGGTATCGTCACCGGTGCGAAGATCGTCGCGGTCAACGGCACGGCCTACGACCAGGACGGGATCAAGGCCGCGATCACCGCGGCGAAGGCGGGCAAGCCCTTGGAACTGCTGATCCAGCGCGGCGACCGCTACCTGACCGTGCCGCTGACCTACCGCGGCGGGCTGCGCTATCCCTGGCTGGAGCGTACCGACCCCAAGCGCCCGGCCGGCCTCGACGCGCTGCTCGCCCCGCGCCGCGCCGCGAAGTGAGCGACAGCGGCGCAGCGAAGGTCGACGCCTGGCGGCTCGGCCGCCGCGTCGCTCCGCCACGCTTCCTGCTGTTCCTCAGCCTGCTGATCGCCGGCTTCTTCGCGCATCATGCCCTGTTCGCCGCCGGCTGGGCCGAGGCGGCCGCCCTCTCCTTCGACCTCGCCGCGGTGGTGTTCCTCGCCTCGCTGGTCCCCCTGCTCGGCGAAATCGGGCCCCAGGCGATCCGCCGCCATGCCGATGCCAACGATGCCAATCGGGTGCTGGTGCTGGGCCTCACCGGGCTGGTGACCGTGGTGATCATGGCGGCGATCGCCGGCGAGCTGCCGGGTGCGCGCGGCGGCGACCTGGCCGCCGTCGCCAAGCTGGTCGGGACGCTGCTGCTGATCTGGCTGTTCGCCAACAGCGTCTACGCGCTGCACTATGCCCATGACTATTACACCGCCGGGCCGAACGGCGCCGACAGCGGCGGGATCGACTTCCCCGGCACGACGGAGCCGGCCTATTCCGATTTCGTCTATTTCGCGCTGACCCTGGGGATGACCTTCCAGACCTCCGACGCCGACATCACCTCGCGCCGGGTCCGGAACGTCGCGCTGTTCCAGTCTTTCACGGCCTTCCTGTTCAACATCGGGGTCATCGCATTCACGATCAACGCGCTCGGCGGAAAGTAGGCACGGAAAATATCCCAAGAGGGCTGTTGCGGTGCAGCATCGACGGGGCTAGTGGCCCTGCCCATGCGTATCGACCTCATCCCCACCGGGGACAACCCGCCCGAGAGCCTCAACGTCATCATCGAGGTGCCCACCGGCGGCGAACCGGTGAAGTACGAATTCGACAAGGAATCGGGGGCGCTGTTCGTCGACCGCATCCTGCATACGCCGATGCGCTATCCGGCGAACTACGGCTTCGTGCCGCACACCCTCTCGCCCGACGGCGACCCGCTCGACGCGCTGGTCATCGCCCGCTCGCCCTTCGTCCCCGGCTGCGTCGTCCGCGCGCGGCCGATTGGCGTGCTGAACCTGGAAGACGAGGCCGGCGGCGACGAGAAGCTGATCTGCGTGCCCGTCGACACCACCTTCCCCTACTACTCCGACGTCGGCGAGCGGCAGGACCTGCCCTCGATCGTGCTCCAGCAGATCGAGCACTTCTTCACCCACTACAAGGACCTCGAAGCCGAGAAGTGGGTCCGCATCGGCAAGTGGGGCGACGCCGAGGACGCCAAGCGCATCGTGATCGAAGCGATCGAACGCGAAAAGCAGGCCAAGCTCGCCAAGGGCTGAGCAAGTGCCGCGAATGGGCTTCGACAGGCTCAGCCTGAGCGGGTGCGGGTTCTAAAACACTGTCCGCTCGGCCTGAGCTTGTCGAAGGCCCTCCGCTTCAATCCCCCGCGATCGTCATCCCGTCCACGCGGATGGTCGGCACGTTGGTCGTGCGGTGCCACTCGAGGTCGTCCGCCGGGACCAGCGCCTTGAACATGTCGATCAGGTTGCCGGCGATGGTGAATTCGGCGACCGGGCCGGCGATCTCGCCGCCCACGATGCGGAAGCCCGAGGCGCCGCGGCTGTAGTCGCCGGTCACGCCGTTGACGCCCTGGCCGATCAGCTCGGTCACGTAGACGCCGTCGGCGATGTCCGCCATCAGCGCTGCCGGCGAGACCGTGCCCGCGGCGAGGTGCAGGTTGCTGGGCGAGACGCCCGGCGCGCCGCTCGTCCCGCGCGAGGCGTGGCCGGTCGGCGCGAGGCCGAGCTGGCGGGCCGAAGCCGAATCCATCAGCCAGCCGGTCAGCCTGCCGCCCTCGACCAGGGTGCGGCGCGAGACCGCCAGGCCTTCGCCGTCGAACGGACGCGAACGCAGCCCGCGCGGGCGCAACGGGTCGTCGATCACGGTAACCGCGCGGTCGAACAGCTGCTCGCCCTCGCGGTCGAGCAGGAAGCTGGCGCGCCGCGCGATCGCCGCGCCCGACATGGCGCCGACGAGATGTCCGATCAGGCTGCCGCCGACCCGCGGATCGAAGACGACCGGCATCGGCCCGCTCTTGAGCCGGGCGGGATCGAGCCGGGCGACCGCCCGTTCGCCGGCCACGGTGCCGATCTGCTCGGGCGACGGCACGTCGGCACCGTGGCGCGCCGAACGCCAGGCATAGTCGCGTTGCATGGCCGCGCCCTCGCCGGCGATCACGCTGGCGCTGAGCCCGCGGCTGGTGCCGGCATAGGCCCCGGCGAAACCATGGCTGGTGGCGAGCGCCAGGACCGCGGCACCGGCGCTGGCTCCGGCGCCTTCGCTGTTGGTCACGCCGGCGACCGCACGGGCGGCTTCCTCGGCCGCCGCGGCCCGGGCGCGCAGCTCGGCCGGGCTCGGCTCGTGCGGGTCGGCCAGGTCGAGGGCGGCCAGGTCGCGATCCGCCCGCCCGCCGTCCAGCAGCAGCTCTTCCGGGGCGAGGCCGGCATAGGGATCTTCGGGGGCGGCGCGGGCCATGGCCACGGCGCGGCTCGCCAGCTCGTCGAGCGCGCCATCGCTCAGATCGGTCGAGCCGATCGAGGCGGAGCGGCGGCCGCAGAAGACCCGCAGCCCGATGTGCTCGCTCTCAGAACGCTCGACGTCCTCGAGCTTGCCGAGCCGCACCTGCACGCTTTCCGAAGCATCGGCGAGATAGATCGCATCGGCCGCATCGGCCCCGGCGGCGCGGGCGCGCTCGACGAGGGCGCTGGCCGTGTCGCGGGCGGCCTCCAGGCTCAGCATGAACGGTGAACTCCTCTGCGCGCGGATGCGCGTACCGCGGGCTCTAGAGCCGGGCGAGGTTCAGGGCAACGCCCTGACTGGCGCCCCTTCCTGGAAGTTCAGGCCGGTAGGGTTCAGGCGGTGAGGATCGCCAGCAGGCGGAACAGCCCGGTGATCGCGAAAGGCAGGCCGATCGCCAGGATCCAGAGGAAGATCTGATCGCGGCGGTAGTAACCCGAGAGCGAGGGATCGTGCGCCTGCTCGTCGCTCAGGCGATTCCAGCGGCGTTCGAAGCCGCGGCAGGCCGGGATGATCGCGATGACCAGGATGACGAGCGCGAGGTAGGGCAGCATCGACGGGCCGGAAGCCTTGAGCGAACCCATCGTCACGAAGATCTGCAGACCGGTGTAGACCAGCAGCACATAGGCGATATTGTCGCTCATCCGCTTGCGCCAGTCGAGCGGCCGCGCGTCGGCGCCCGCCGTATGGTCCTGTGCAGTCGTTGCGACCGGCGCGGCGTGTTCCCGCTGCCAAACCTTGGCCATGTTCAGCCCATCCTTCCTTGGCTCCCATTTCGGAGTAAATCACTGATTCGCCCCGACCGCAAGCCCCGTTAACCGCGCTTTTCCGGCGCGTTCGGCCGCAATCCGGGCCGGCCTTGCACGAATCCTGCCAAACCCGCGCGTCGCGGCTTGGCAAGCGCGCGGCGGCGGCTTACATCCGGCCCGGCATGGACGAGATCACCCAGCAAGCCCAAAATTCTCTCCCGCAAGGAGGGTTCTCCGCCGCCCCGCCGATCCCGCAGGGCGGGCTCGAAGTCGTCTCGATCGCCAAGAGCTACGACAAGCGCACCGTGCTCACCGACATCTCGCTGTCGGTCGGCAAGGGCGAGGTGCTGGGCCTGCTCGGCCCCAATGGCGCGGGCAAGACCACCTGCTTCTATTCGATCATGGGCCTGGTCCGGCCGGATTCGGGCCGTATCCTGCTCGATGGCGTCGATATCACCAAGCTGCCGATGTACCGCCGCTCGGTGCTGGGCCTGGGCTACCTGCCCCAGGAGACCTCGATCTTCCGCGGCATGACGGTCGAGCAGAACATCAATTGCGTGCTCGAACTGGTCGAGCCCGACAAGGCCGTCCGCGCCGAGGAGCTGGAGCGCCTGCTCGGCGAATTTCACCTGACCCGGCTGCGCGCCAGCCCGGCGATGGCCCTCTCGGGCGGCGAGCGCCGGCGCTGCGAGATCGCCCGCGCGCTGGCCGCCAAGCCCTCGATCATGCTGCTCGACGAGCCCTTCGCCGGCATCGATCCGCTGTCGATCTCCGACATCCGCGACCTGGTGAAGGAATTGAAGCGCCGCGGCATCGGCGTGCTGATCACCGACCACAACGTGCGCGAGACGCTCGACATCGTCGACCGCGCCTGCATCATCTACGGCGGCCAGGTGCTCTTCGCCGGCAGCCCCGAGGCCCTGGTCGCCGACGAGAACGTCCGCCGGCTCTACCTGGGCGAGGGCTTCACGCTGTGATCGCGTTGTCGGAGTTCGGCTTCGCCGAACTCCTCGCGCCACCCACCACCCCGCACCGTGCCGAAGGTCACGAAAATGTCCGGGGGACATTTTCGCTGAGGCGCCCCAACCGCCCATTCAGGGTACTCTCGTGGGCGGTTGGGCCGGGGGTGCGGGGTGGTGGGTGGCGCAAGCCGCAGCGTCAGCTGCGGCGGATCATGCACTAATGGCGCTTGGGCCTCGCCTAGACCTCAGGCAAAGCCAGTCGCTGGTCATGACGCCGCAGCTGCAGCAGGCGATCAAGCTGCTGGCGCTGTCGAACCTCGAGCTCGAAACCTTCATCGGCGATGCGATCGCGGCCAATCCGCTGCTCGAACTGGGCGAGACCGCGCCCGCCCCTCTCGACGAAGCGGTCGAACCGCCGGTCGAGGCCCGCGCCACCAGTCTCGAAACCTCGCCCGCCGACCGCCTGATCGCCGAGGGCCATGCCGAAAGCGACGCCCCGCTGGACCTGCGCGGCGCCGGCGAGGAGCGCGAGCGCGATACCGGCGACGGTGAGATCGGCGGCAGCGGCGACCCCGGCTCCGACTGGGGCGGAGCGATCCAGTCCGGCGGCGGCGGCGAGGACGGCCCGGATTTCGAGAACCGCAGCGCGGAAGGCGAGACGCTGGTCGCCCACCTCCAGGGGCAGATCGCGCTCGCCGCCGACGACCGCCGCACCGGGCTGATCGCGCATCACCTGATCGGCCTGCTCGACGAGGCCGGCTACCTGACGGCCAGCCTGGCCGAGGCCGCCGAGGAACTCGGCATCGACGAGGACGAGGCGCAGGCCGGGCTCGACCTGCTGCAGTCGCTCGATCCCACCGGGGTCGGCGCCCGCAGCCTGGCCGAATGCATCGCACTCCAGGCGCGCGAGGCCGACCGCTACGATCCGGCAATGGCGCGGCTGATCGACAACCTCGACCTCGTCGCCCGGGGCGAGTTCGCGCGGCTCAAGCGAATGTGCGGCGTCGATGACGAGGATTTCGCCGACATGCTCGGCGAGCTCAGGAACTACGATCCCAAGCCCGGCCTGCGCTTCGCCGCGGGCGGGGGCGATCCGGTCACGCCCGACATCCTGATCGCGGCGCGAGAGGACGGCGGCTGGGACATCGCGCTCAACCAGGCGACCCTGCCCCGGCTGATCGTCAACCGCGCCTACTATGTCGAGATGCGCGGCGCGGTCGGCGCGAAGACGCAGGGCAAGGCCGAAAAGGCCTGGCTGTCCGAACGCCTGGCCGACGCCAACTGGCTGGTGAAGGCGCTCGACCAGCGGCAGAAGACGATCCTGAAGGTCGCGGCGGAGATCGTGAAGCAGCAGGACGGCTTCTTCCGCCACGGCGTCTCGCAGCTCAAGCCGCTGACCCTGCGCACCGTGGCCGAGGCGATCGAGATGCACGAATCGACCGTCAGCCGGGTGACCTCGAACAAGTACCTGAACTGCGCGCGCGGCACTTACGAACTGAAGTACTTCTTCACCTCCGGCGTGGCTTCTTCGGACGGCGAAGGCGGCGCCTCGGCCGAAGCGGTCAAGGCCGCGATCCGCAGCCTGATCGACGCCGAACAGCCGGGCGCGATCCTCTCCGACGATGCCCTGGTCGACCTGCTCAAGGCCAAGGGGTTCGACCTCGCCCGGCGCACGGTCGCCAAGTACCGCGAGGCGATCGGCCTGGGTTCTTCGGTCCAGCGGCGGCGGCAGAAGGCCCTGGCCGCGGTTCGTTAGACAAGGCCCCCAAGTCGCCCAAGCGCCCCAAGAATAAACTAAGGTGACTTAGGAGTGAATTTATAATTCTTGCGGTTTTTACTGGGCGGGCGCACCTCGAAACTGTCCGGACACCCCAACAACGCTCCCGCTCACCGAGCCGGGAGCAGCAGAGAGGTGTTTCATGGCTTACGTCACCCAGGAAAGGAACCGCGCGGCCACTCTGGCCGCGGTTGGAGCGCTGCATGCCGCGGCGATCTATGCCCTCGTCACCGGCCTGGCCGGGCCGGCGTGGGAAGTCATCACCCGGAGCCGGACCGAAGGGACCAATATTCCCGTCCCGCAGGTGCCGACCGATCCCATCGATCAGCCCGAGACCAGGCAGCCGAAGACCCCGGACCCGGTAATCAGCGATCCTGCCCAGGGCGGCGAAAAGGTTTTGACGATCGATCCGGTCGTCCCCACCTCCGACAGGGAGACAGGCTATCCCGGCAGCGGTGGTCCCGGAACCGGCGAAGGCACCGGCCCTGCCATTGACCCGCCCGTCCAGCAGACGATCGATCCGGTCTTCCCGCCCAAGCTCGCCAAGCCGATCGGCAAGCCCGGGCTCTGGGTGACCCCCAACGACTATCCGACCGGCGCCCTGCGCCTGCGCCACGAAGGCGTGACCCGCTTCCAGCTGAACATCGGCACCGACGGCAAGGTCCAGTCCTGCGAGATCATCGTGTCGAGCGGCCATGCCACGCTGGACGACGCGGCCTGTGCCACCCTGCGGCGGCGCGCCAAGTTCGTCGCGGCGACCGGGCCGGACGGCGGCGCGGTGCCCGGCACCTATGCCAGCGCGGTGCGCTGGACCCTGCCGAAGGATTATTGAGGACCTCTGCTCCCCTCCCCTTCAGGGGAGGGGCTTTGCGCTCACGCCAGCAGCTCGATGTCCCAATAGAGCCAGTCGCGCCAGGTCTCGTGCAGGTAGTTGGGCGGGAACGAGCGCCCGCGCTCCTGCAACTGCCACGAGGTCGGGCGGATCGGCTCCAGCAGCAGCGGCATCCGCGCCTGCTTCGGCGTGCGCCCGCCTTTGCGCATGTTGCACGGCGCGCAGGCGGTGGCGACGTTCTCCCATGAGGTCACCCCGCCGAGCCGGCGCGGGATCACGTGGTCGAAGGTCAGCTGCTGCAGGCTGCCGCAGTACTGGCACGAGAACTTGTCGCGCAGGAACAGGTTGAAGCGGGTGAAGGCCGGGAATTCCGACGGCTTCACGAACTGGCGCAGCGCGATCACCGAGGGCAGCTGCATCGTCCAGCGCTGCGAGTGGACTTCGCGCTCGTAGCTGGCGACGATGTCGACCCGTTCCAGGAACACCGCCTTGATCGCGGTCTGCCATGGCCACAGGCTGAGCGGGTAGTAGGAGAGCGGGGTGAAATCTGCGTTGAGGACCAGCGCGGGACAGCTGTCGAGATGCCTTGAGGGATCCTCCCCCGCGCTGCGGAACCGGGCCGCGCGCTCGATCAGCTCCGACTTGAGCATGGCCTCCGATTGCAGGCGGACGTGACGGTTTGATGGCGCTGCATCGTGAAAGGCAGTCAAAACCCATCGGCCTGAGAGGTCAACCCCCCGGGCGAACCGCCGCCTCTTGCCTGGCGCGGCAATCCACAGGACAAGCGCCGCCGTGATCCGCACCCGCTTCGCCCCCAGCCCCAACGGCCAATTGCATCTCGGCCACGCCTACGCGGCCGTCGTCGCGCACGATCTGGCGCAGGCGCGCGGCGGCGAATTCCTGCTGCGGATCGAGGACATCGACGGCACCCGCAGCCGCGCGGAACTGGTGCCGGAAATCCTCGCCGACCTCTCCTGGCTCGGCCTGAGCTGGGACGGCGCGCCGGTGTTCCAGTCGCACCGCCTGGCCAGCTACATTGCCGCCGGCGAGCGCTTGAAGGCGCTTGGCCTGCTCTATCCCTGCCGGTGCACCCGCGCCGAGATCGCCCAGGCCGCGACCGAGAGCGGGCCCGACGGGCTGGTCTATCCCGGCACCTGCCGCCTCCGCGCGATCGATCCGGCCGAGGTTCCGGGAGGCGCGGCCTGGCGACTCGACATGGTCAAGGCCACCGCATTGACCGGCCCGCTCGACTGGACCGACGAGCTTGCGGGGGTCCAGCCGGCCCGGCCCGAACTGTTCGGCGACGTCGTCCTGCTCCGCAAGGAGGCCCCGGCGAGCTACCACCTCGCCGCCACGCTCGACGATGCCGCGGACGGGATCACCCTCGTCACCCGGGGCGCCGACCTCTTCGCCGCGACCCATGTCCACCGCCTGCTGCAGGCGCTGCTCGGCTTGCCGGTGCCGACCTGGCACCATCACGGCCTGCTGGTGGAAGACCATGGCCGCAAGCTGGCCAAACGGCGCGGCTCGCCCTCGCTGGCCGACCGGCGCCGCGCCGGAGACGACGGGGGAGAAGACGGCCGGGCCTTGGCCGATGCGTTGCGCGCGGGCCGCTTCCCCGCTGGCATTACGCTGTCCGAAGGCCTACATGCCGAAGCATGAACTACATCCTTATCCCCATCATCGTCGTCCTGGTCGTCATGGTGATCGTCAGCCTGGTGAAGGGCATCGTCGCCTTCATGCAGAGCACCAAGCAGGACCTGGAATACCAGGGCGACGGGCCGAGCCCGAACCAGCTGCTGCAGAACAAGATGATGTTCAACCGCATCAAGTATCAGGCGCTGGCCGTCGTGGTCGTGGCGATCCTGATCGCCGTGAGTAAATAGTTTTCTTGCCAGCCTGACGGCTGGGTCCGGCACCGGCCCACTCCCCCGGCCCGACCACCCGACAGTGTATCCCATGGGTGGCCGGGCCGGAGGAGTGGGCCGGTGCCGCGCGAGGGGCCAGCGTGCTGGACCCGGTCAACGCAGGAGACTCCTTTGGTCAAGCTCAACAAGATCTACACCCGCACCGGCGACGACGGCACCACCGGCCTCGTCGACGGCTCCCGCGTGGCGAAGAACGCCGCGCGGATGGAAGCGATCGGCGCGGTGGACGAGACCAACAGCGCCATCGGCCTCGCCGTCTGCATGGCCAGCGCCGAACATGCCGCGGTGCTGACCCGCATCCAGAACGATCTGTTCGACCTCGGCGCCGATCTCGCCACCCCGGGCGAGGATTTCACGCCGGGCGAGATGACCCTGCGGCTCGTCTCCTCGCAAGCCGTTTGGCTCGAATCCGAGATCGATGCGCTGAACGACAAGCTGGAACCGCTGCGCAGCTTCATCCTGCCCGGCGGCAGCGAGGCGGCGGCCCGCGTCCACGTGGCCCGCGCCTCGGCGCGCAAGGCCGAGCGGGCGATGGTCACGCTCGCCCAGGGCGATCCGGTCAACCCCGCCGCGCTGGCCTATATCAACCGGCTGTCGGACTATCTCTTCGTGCTGGCCCGCGCGATCAACGCCGCGGGATCGGGCGACGTGCTGTGGGTACCGGGTCAGAACCGCTGACCGCGGGGCCGCTTAATCGGTTATTATCCTTGGCTCCCTATAGCTCGCCCGATTGACCGAATTGGCAGGCGGGGAACATGGCCACATATTCGCGTAAGGGGCGGATCGGACAGAGCCGGTACTGGATGTTCTTCGGCATCTACGTCGTCGCCGTCTTCACGCTGCTCGGCTTCTCGCTCTATAGCTTCGCCACGGGCAATCTCTCGATGGGCGTCACCGCGATCCTGCCACTTACGCCGCTCGGCATCTATTTCCGCGTCATCGAGATGCGCCGCTGCCGCGACATCGGCTGGCCGGCCTTCCTGCCCTGGCTGCTCTTCCTGATCCCCTTCGGCTTCGCGATGGCCACCGGATTGGGCAGTCTCGGCAGCGGAATCGGCACGGCCATCGCCGCGCTGACCGTGCCGCTGCTGATCGCGCTGGTCGACTTCGTCTTCTCGATCGTGATCGGCTGCATCGCCACCAAGGACGAGAGCGAGGACTACACCAAGATCTTCGGCGGCGATCCGCAGCCGGCGCGGCCGATGGGCTATCACGAACCCGGATCCTCCCTTCCGGGCGATGCGGCGCGCAGCCGGGACTACGATCGCTTCGACGACGCGATCGCCCGTGCCCTCGCGGCGCGCCGATCGGCGGAGCCGGCCCGGGCGGCCGCACGCCCGGAGGAACCGGAGATCGCCGCCTCGGCCCATGCGCGCGCAGTGGCCGGTTTCGGTCGCAAGGTCGTATAGCCGCGCGAGCCACGGAAATCCTTGAGGAACATAGGGCTTGACAAACATAACCATTTAGGTTATATGCCCCGCCGTCGATCGTGACAGGATCGGCAAAACGCAGCGGGTGCGGGAGTGCGATGCGCATCGCCTTCACATGCTCCCGCGACACGGCCGGCGTCCCAGTCGACGTCGCACCGGCTGAAGCGAGGAAAAGAGCTCGGAGTATACTCCGAGGGGACAGGACCGGCCAAAGCGAGCCCCGCCACCTGATCCCGCCTTGCACGTCTCCTGGGCCGAGCCGGCGGGTTGCGTGAAACCCCACCGGCCGTTCGCCACGACAAAACCCGCAAGACCCGCCTGGGCCTACCAACCCCAGGCACCCCGCGCCGGCCGTACCCCGCCTGCGTTGCTTTCCCTGGCGTTATCCCGCGCTCGCCGGCGGGCGATTTCCTGTGCCTGTTTGGTTCACGCGGAGACGCGGAGACGCGGAGAAGAACAAGCGAAAAGATGTCTCACGCGAAGACGCGAAGGCGCGAAGAGGTTGTGGTTGCGGCGAAGCCGCTTTTCCCGTTCCGGCCTGGCGATGTACCACAGCGCCTGCGGCGCAGAGCGACATCTTCGCGCCTTCGCGTCTTCGCGTGAGATCACTTTCCTTCTTGTTCCTGTCCGCAGGCTCCGCGTCTCCGCGTCTCCGCGTGAACTCATCAAAGCTTCGCGTTCGGCGAGGAACTGCCCTGCCCAGCCGGCGTATCTCCCCATGAAGGAGATACCCATGACCGATCGCCGACCGTCCGAGAACGCACGCCAAGCCGAGACCGAGCACGATCCTGACCTCGCCCCAGAACTCGTCAATGACGAGCAGGAAGAGGAAAGCGCGCAGGCGCAGACCGTGGCCGACGAAGCGCTGGACCGGGCGACCTCGGTCTTCGGCCTGGAAGACAGCGAAAAGGTCTCCACCGGCGACGAGACCGACGACGTCCAAGACCTGGTCGATCACATGCACCAGATGGAAACCAGCGGCCGCATCGACATGAGCGCCTATCGCGGCGAACGGAACGACGACGAGGAGGAAGGCCGCTACGGCGACGCGGCCGAAGAGGACTAGTCCGCCGCCTGGCGCTTGAGCTCGTAGAGCAGCTCGAGCGCCTCGCGCGGGGCCAGGGCATCGACGTCGAGCGCCTGGAGCCGCTCGCGCAATTCGTCGCACTGTTCCTCGGCGGCTTCCATCGCGGCCGCGAACAGCGGCAGGTCGCCCAGCCCCGCCGCCAGCCCGCCCGTCTCGGCGCGGCCCTTTTCCAGCCGGTCGAGCACCGCCTTGGCCCGCGCGATGACCTGCGGCGAGACCCCTGCCAGCCGGGCCACCGCCAGGCCATAAGAGCGGTCCGCAGGACCTTCCGCCACCTCGTGCAGTAGGACGAGGTCGCCCTTCCATTCGCGCGCCCGGACATGATGGAGCGACAGCGCCTCGCAGCTCTCGGCCAGGCGGGAGAGCTCGTGATAGTGCGTCGCGAAGAGGCAGCGGCAGCGGTTGGCCGAATGGACCGCCTCGACCACGGCCCAGGCCAGGGCCAGCCCGTCGTAGGTCGAGGTGCCGCGGCCGACCTCGTCGAGGATGACGAAGCTGCGCTCCGTAGCCTGGGCGAGGATCGCGGCGGTCTCGACCATCTCGACCATGAAGGTCGAGCGGCCCCGCGCCAGGTTGTCCGAGGCGCCGACCCGGCTGAACAGGCGGTCGACCAGGCCGATCCGCGCGGCTTGCGCGGGTACGAAGCCGCCGGCCTGGGCGAGCAGGACGATCAGCGCGTTCTGGCGCAGGAAGGTCGACTTGCCGCCCATGTTCGGGCCGCCGATCAGCCAGAGCCGGTCGTGCACCGCCAGGCGGCAATCATTGGCGACGAAGCGTTCGGTCCCGCTTTTCGCCAGCGCCGCTTCGACCACCGGATGGCGGCCGCCTTGGATGTCGAGGCACGGCTCCTCGACGATCGCCGGCAGGGCCCAGCCGCCTTCCGCCGCCCGCTCCGCCTGACCCGCCGCGACGTCGATCCGGGCGAGCGCCGCGGCGGTCGCGGCGATCTCGCGCCGGGCGGCGACGGCGGCGGCGACCAGGTCTTCGAAGTGCGCTTCCTCCGCCGCCAGCGCGTGGCCGCCGGCCTCGGCGATGCGGCTGGCTTCCTCGTGCAGCGCCAGGGCGTTGAAGCGCACCGCGCCGGCCATCGTCTGGCGGTGCGTGAAGCCGCTGTCCGGGCTCATCAGCCGGTCGCCGTGCTTGGCCGGGACCTCGATGAAATAGCCGAGCACGCCGTTGTGGCGGATCTTGAGCGCGGCGATACCGGTCTCGTCGCGGTACTTGGCCTCGAGCGCGGCGATGGCGCGGCGCGAATTGCCCGCCGTGGTCCGCAGCGCATCGAGCGCATGGTCGTAGCCCTCGGCGATGTAGCCGCCCTGCCCGCGCTCGGTCGGCGGGGTCGGGACCAGGGCCCGGGCATAGAGATCGGTCAGCGCGCCGTGCCCGCCGAGCAGCGGCAGCAGTTCGGTGAGCAGGTCGGGCCGATCCTCGCGCCGCTCCAGGTGGTCGCGCACCCGCCGCGCCTCGGTCAGGCCGTCGCGCAGCTGGCCGAGGTCGCGCGGGGAGCCGCGCCCCGCCACGACGCGGCCCAAGGCCCGGCCCAGGTCGGGCAGCGCGCGCAGCACGCCGCGCAGATCCCCGCGCAGCAGCGGATCCTCGTGCAGCCAGGCGACCAGGGCGAGGCGGCGCTGGATCGCCCCGGCATCGGTCAACGGGGCCGAGAGATCGTCGGCCAGCTGCCGCGCGCCGGCGCCGGTGACGCAGCGGTCGATCGCCTCGATCAGGCTGCCGCGCCGGCCGCCCTGGCTGGAGACCAGGATCTCCAGGCTGGCGCGGGTCGCCTCGTCCATCGCCAGGTGCGCCTCGCCGGCGCGCGCTTCGGGCGGGAGGAGTAGCGGCAGGGCGCCCCGGCCGACATGGTCGAGATAGGCGATCAGCCCGCCCGCCGCGGCAAGCATGGCCCGGCCGAAACTGCCGAAGCCGTCGAGCGTCGCCACGCCGTGGATCGCCCTGAGGCGCGTCTCGCCGCCATCGCTGGTGAAGTCGCGCCCCGGACGGGAAATCGCCTCCAGTGGGCCTTGCTCCCAGTCCTCGGGCGTCACGACCTCGCTCGCCCCGAGCCGGGCCAGAGCGGCGCCGAGCCTGTCGGGCGGGCATTCCTCCAGTTCCATCCGCCCGGTCGAGATGTCGCAGGCGGCCAGGCCGATCGTGCCGCGCACTTCGCAGACCGCGGCCAGCACGTTGGCGCGGCGCGGTTCGAGCAGAGCCTCCTCGGTCAGCGTGCCGGCGGTGACGAAGCGGACGATGTCGCGCGCCACCAGCGCCTTGGAGCCGCCGCGCTTCTTCGCCTGCTCAGGCGTCTCGACCTGTTCGGCGATGGCGACGCGGCAGCCGGCCTTGATCAGCCGGGCCAGGTAGCCCTCGGCCGAATGGACCGGTACCCCGCACATCGGGATCGGCGCCCCGGCATGCTCGCCCCGGCTGGTCAGCGCGATGTCGAGCACCTGGGCCGCGGTGCGCGCATCGTCGAAGAACAGCTCGAAGAAGTCGCCCATGCGGTAGAACAGCAGGCAGTCCTCAGCCTGCGCTTTCAGCGCCAGGTACTGCGTCATCATCGGGGAAGCGGCGGCGGACATCGGCGAGGGGTTAGCCGCTGCCGCTGCGATTCGGGAGAGAGCCGGCGCAGCTTTCCCCGGCTCAGGCGGGGTTGAGGCCGGTCCGCTCGAATGTTAGCTCCCCTGTCGGCTAGACAGTCCGCGCGGCGGACGGCCTTGAGGGGAATATCACATGAAGAAATCGACGATCCTTGCCGTCGCGGCGAGCCTGACGCTGGCCGGCAGCGCCGCCGCGCATGAATCCGATGCCACGCTCGCGGCGATCAACGCCGCCAAGCTCAACGGCTGCCCCGCCGGGCGCGCCCAGGCCAATGCCCGGACCGAAGCCTACGGCGACTTCAAGGGCGTTACCGTCGCCGAGCTCGCCACCGTGCCGCAGAACGGCGCGCCGCCGCGCCGGGTCCACCTGGTCCGCGTCACCGTCGCTCCCGGCGGCGTGATCGGCTGGCACGAGCATGGCAGCGACCAGGGCATGGCGATCCTGGTATCCGGCACGGCCACCGAGCTGCGCAACGATTGCCGCGACCCGATCGAGCACAAGGCCGGCGACATCCTGATCGAGAGCGCCGACACCGCCCACGGCTTCCGCAACACCGGCAAGGTGCCTGCGGTGTTCCTGGTCAGCGGCGGCCTGCCTAAGGAATGATCCCCAGGAAGTGATTTCCTGCGCGCTTCGCCCCCGCGGCGAAGCGCGCGAATTGCGGCCTCTCCCCTATCGCAAGCCCGCGACTTTGGTTAGGGCGAGCGCAAGCCCGTGGAGATTTGCCTTGTCCGACGAAACCAACGTCAAGTTCACCGAGCGCGAGGCGCTGTTCTACCACAAGACGATCCGCCCCGGTAAGATCGAGATCATCGCCTCCAAGCCGATGGCGACCCAGCGGGACCTGAGCCTCGCCTATTCGCCCGGCGTCGCCATCCCGGTCCAGGCCATCGCCGACGATCCGGCCACCGCCTACGACTATACCGCCAAGGGCAACCTCGTCGCGGTGATCTCCAACGGTACCGCGATCCTCGGCATGGGCAACCTCGGCGCGCTGGCGTCCAAGCCGGTGATGGAAGGCAAGGCGGTGCTGTTCAAGCGCTTCGCCGACGTCGATTCGATCGACATCGAACTCGCATCCGAAGACACCGACGCCCTGATCGAGGCGATCGCGATGATGGAGCCGAGCTTCGGCGGCATCAATCTGGAAGACATCAAGGCGCCCGAGTGCTTCATCATCGAGCAGGCCCTGCGCGAGCGGATGAAAATCCCGGTCATGCACGACGACCAGCACGGCACGGCGATCATCGCCGCCGCCGGCCTGGTCAACGCCTGCTTCATCACCGGCCGCAGGTTCGAGGACGTGAAGGTTGTGGTCAACGGCGCGGGCGCCTCGGCGCTCGCCTGCACCGCGCTGATCAAGTCGATGGGCGTGCGCCACGAGAACGTGATCGTCTGCGACACCAAGGGCGTGATCTACCGCGGCCGCGAAGGCGTCGACCAGTTCAAGTCCGCCCACGCCGTCACCACCGACAAGCGCACGCTGAAGGAAGCCCTGGTGGGCGCCGACGTGTTCCTGGGCCTCTCGGCCAAGGGCGCGGTGACCCAGGACATGGTCAAGGACATGGCCCGCCAGCCGATCATCTTCGCCATGGCCAACCCCGATCCGGAGATCACCCCGCCCGACGCCAAGGCCGTGCGCCCCGATGCGATCGTCGCGACCGGCCGCTCGGACTATCCCAACCAGGTCAACAACGTCCTGGGCTTTCCCTTCATCTTCCGCGGCGCGCTCGACGTCCGCGCCACGGCGATCACCGAGGAGATGAAGATCGCCGCCGCCATCGCCATCGCCGAACTGGCGCGCGAGCAGGTACCCGAGGAAGTCGCCGCGGCCTATGGCAAGAACCACCAGTTCGGCCCCGACTACATCATCCCCGCGCCGTTCGATCCGCGGCTGATGGAGGTCGTCCCCTCGGCCGTCGCCAAGGCGGCGATGGATTCGGGCGTGGCCCAGCTGCCGATCGAGGACTTCGACGCCTACCGGCTCAGCCTGAAGGCGCGGCTCAACCCGACGACCTCGGCGCTGACCAACGTCTATGCCCAGGCCAAGGCCAATCCCAAGCGCGTCGTCTTCGCCGAGGGCGAGCAGGAAGTGGTGCTGCGCGCCGCGATCCAGTTCCGCGACTTCGGCTACGGCACCCCGGTGCTGGTCGGCCGCACCCCCGCGGTGCGCGAGAAGCTGCTCGAGCTCGGCATCACCGATCCCGACGAGTTCGAGATCCACAACGCCGCGGATTCGCCGTTCGTGCCCGAGATGGTCGCCTACCTCTACCAGCGGCTCCAGCGCCGCGGCTTCATCGAGCGCGACGTGAAGCGCATGGTCAACAACGACCGCAACGTCTTCGCCTCGCTGCTGGTCGCGTTGGGCAAGGGCGACGCGATGATCTCGGGCCTGACCCGGCCCTTCGCGCAGACCATGCGCGAAGTGCGCCTGGCCCTGGATCCCAAGCCCGGCCAGATCGCCTTCGGCACGCACCTGATGGTCGCCAAGAACTACACCGTGTTCCTGGCCGACACGACGATCAACGAGCGCCCGACCGCCGAGGACCTGGCGCACATCGCGATCGAGACCGCCGCCGTCGCGCGGCGCCTGGGCCACGAGCCGCGCGTCGCCTTCCTGTCCTATTCGACCTTCGGCAATCCGGCGGGTCGGTGGCTGGAGAACATCCGCGACGCGGTCTCGCTCCTCGACCAGCGCGAGGTGTCGTTCGAGTACGAAGGGGAAATGTCGGCCGACGTGGCGCTCAACCCCCGGATCATGGCCAATTATCCCTTCCAGCGCCTCTCGGCGCCGGCCAACGTGCTGATCTTCCCGGGGCTGCAATCGGCCAACATCGCCGCCAAGCTGCTGCGCGAGCTGGGCGGCGGCGCGACCATCGGCCCGATGCTGATCGGCATGGAAAAGCCCGTGCAGATCGCGCCGATGACGGCGATCGCTCCCGATGTGCTGACCCTGGCGGTGCTCGCAGCCGCAGGCGTAGCGGGTTAGGGTCCGTACTCGCGAAGGATCGGTCGCGGCGCCGCGGACTGCGAGAAGGACCTCTGCAGCACGAGGGGGCGTAGATCGCTTGAAGGTGCTCGCGCCTCGGCTGGCCCTCGGCGCTTGCCCCGCGGCCCGGCTCAGGCCGCGGTGCGGGGCAATTGCACGATCGGTTCGCCCGGCACTTCGGTGGCCAGGCCGACCGGGAACATCTGCTCCAGGTGGTGGATCAGGTCTGCGGCCAAGGCCTTCACCATCGCGACGTCTTCCATCACCGGGTGCCGATGCGGCAGCGTGGGCGCATCGTACCACCACAGGCGCGCGCCGCTCGGCAGGTCCTGGCGGCCGAGGACGTGGCTGGGGATCCTGAAGCGTTCGCAAATCGCGATGTCGGGAACGTCCAGTCCGTATTCCTTGCGGAAGTGGGTGAGCGAAGCATCGAAGATATAGTCCGAGGTGGCGCAGACGGCATGTCCGTCCCAGATATTCTCTTGCGGAGCGCCGCCCGTGAACCCGACAACGTAGTTATGTTTTTCGGTCACGCACCACAATTGCGCCGGCAAAAATATCGCAGGAATATCGAAATGCCGGAGCACCTCCTGGCAAATCTGGGCATTTAGAATGCAATAGATCTTGTACTTTTCCGGAACGACCTGAAAATATATATTTCCGATCGTTTGGAGAAAATTCAACGTACTGATTTTTTCGAATTTCATGCGACACTCTTTATACTTGCGATCACTCGCCAGCCCCTCAGCAAAGACTGTCTAAGTAAAAACACGGAACCCCGATTTCCTCCTGATAATCGTTTTCTAAAGTGAAGACGGGCTTATGGAAAAGCCTAAACGCGGTCGCCTGCACCTGGTCAGGGACGAACCGAAAATGCGTCTCGAAGGTTCCATTTTCCCGCCGGCAAGGGCACCAGATGCGGATCGGTGCCCTGGCGGCTTCGGTTAACGCGAAAGAGGCGATATCGATGGCAATTGCATTCACCGCCACCAAGCTGATCGTCCGCGACCTGGCCGCCGCCGAACGGTTCTACGCCGCCCTCGGCCTGCAGGTCGCCGGCCGCAACCTGGGCGGCGAGGGAGAGTTTCGGCAGGATCAGGTCTGGCTGTCGGCGTCGGGCGGGATGACGGATCACCTGCTGATCCTGACCTGCTTCGTCGAACTGCCGCCGGCAACCACGCCGCCCTATCCGGGCGAGACCTGGTTGTGCCTCAGGGTGGACGATCTGGACGCGGCGCTCGCCGCGATCGCCCGCCACGGCGGCAGGACGGTCGATCCGCCCCAGGACCGGCCGGAACATTTCGTCCGCGCCGCGGTGGCGGCCGATTGCGAAGGGCATCTGATCGAACTGGTCGGCCCCATGACGAAATGAAGGCCGGTCGGCGCAATCAAGGATGGCGTCGCGGCGCAGAACGATTAGGCTGGCGCTCCAACTGGGAGAACCGCATGTTCGTGAAGTTCACAAGTTCGGATCGCGTCGCGACCGCGATCAATGCCAGCCAGGTCACCTTCATTTCTTCGGTCACCGACGGCACCCGCATCCGCTTCGGCGAAGGACGCAGCGTGACCGTGGTCGAACCGATGGAGGAAGTGATCGACCGGCTCAACCGCACCGGCAACTTCACCCAGACCTGACAGCCGCTCGGCTCAGCGCCAGGCGCTCCATGCGCCGTAGGCGCTGGTCAGGGTCAGGACGATGCCCACCAGGGTCAGCATCCGGTTCGCCGGCAGGTGTTTGGCCGCCCAGGCCCCGAACGGCGCGGCGGCAATACCGCCGATGAGCAGGCCGATGGTCGGCGCGGCCAGGTCGCCGATTCCCAGATTGTAGAGGAAGGTGGCCGATACGGTCAGCGTCAGGAAGAACTCGACCGAGTTGACGGTGCCCACGACCTTGCGGGGATCGGCGCCCTGGATCAGCAGGTTCGACGTGACCACGGGGCCCCAGCCCCCACCGCCCGCGGCATCCAGGAAGCCGCCGACGAGGCCGAGCGGGGCAACGAGCTTGGCATCCTGCACTTTGGGCGGATGGAACAGTCCGCGCCACAGGATGTAGAGGCCGATGCCCGAAAGGTAGACGAGCACGAAGGGTTTCACCACGCCGGCATCGAGCGAAGAGAGCAGATAGGCGCCGCACACTCCGCCGATCATCCCGGGGATCAGCAGGCGAAAGAACAGGCGCTTGTCGATGTTCCGATGCAACAGGTGGCTGATGCCCGAGGTCGCCGTGGTGAAGCATTCGACGATATGCACGCGCTGCGAGGCGATCGCCGGCGGCAAACCCACCACGCCGACCATCAGGGTCGAGCAGATGATGCCGAATGCCATGCCCAGCGCCCCGTCGACGAGTTGCGCCGCAAAGCCGATCGCCATGAACGGCAGCAGATCGGCCAGATCGACACCGTAGATCTGCATTACCCGGAATACTCCTCTGACCGGTGCTCCATCGTCCTAAGACCACCTCGCCGTGGCGAGAAAGTTCCGGTCTGGCAAGCGGCGGGCGCGCCCGAGAGGCGCAGGGTCAGCGCCGACGGTAGCGAAAGTACCACACCTCGTGACCGTAGACGGCGCGGGCCTTCGCTTCGTAGCGCGTCTCGGGCCAGCCGCCGGGGCGCTGCTGGAAGTCCGCCGCCTTGTCGGCCAGCCATTCGAAGCTGCCGCGGTGCCGCCGCATGACCATCAGCGCGTGCCGCACGTAGACCGCGTGGTCGGTGCCGAAGCGGAACTCGCCGCCCGGCTTCAGCTTGGCCGCGAAAAGCTCGACCGGCCCGTCGTTCATCATCCGCCGCTTGGCGTGGCGTGCCTTGGGCCAGGGATCGGGGTGAAGCAGGTAGAGGAACGACAGCGAGCCGTCGGGAATCCGCTGCAGGACCTCTAGCGCATCGCCGTGATGGATCCGCACGTTGCCGAGCGGGACGCGCTGCCCGCCGTCTCCATCGACATGGGTCAGCGCCTGGGCGACGCCGTTGAGGAACGGTTCGGCCCCGATGAACCCGTGATCGGGCAGCAGGTCGGCGCGGTAGGCCATGTGCTCGCCGCCGCCGAAGCCGATCTCGAAGTGGAGCGGGCAGTCATGGCCGAACAGGCGCTCGGCGTCGACCGCGCCCTCGGCCGGCACGGCGATGCGCGGCAGCAGCGTATCGACCAGGCCCTGCTGCCCCTTGCGCAGCGGCTTGCCCTTGGCGCGGCCGTAGAGCCGGTTGAGCGTGGTGGGATCGCCAGGTTTGTTCGCGGTCATGCGGCGGGCGCGTGGCAGCAAAGCCCGCGGCGGTCAACGCCGCTGACGGCCGGTCAGGGGGTCAGCCGCCCGACGATCAGCCTGGCCAGCCCCTCGGCACGGGGGCGGCGCTGGGCGCGGTCGGGCGAGGCGACCGAGATGCCGATGCTGACGCCGCCGCGGCGGGCCGCGACCCCGTCGCCCCACCACAGCGCGTCGTCCGCGCCGATCTCCAGCCCGACCGGCTCGGATCCGATCGCGCCCTCGGCGAAAGCCTTGCGGAAGCCGTCGACGAACTTGCGCGCCCCGGCCGCCCCGCCCGGCCAGTTCATCACGTTGAGGATCGTGAAGCTGCGGCCGCCCAGCGACTTCATCGGATCGGGGCGGACGCCGGGCGGCAGGGCCACCGCCCAGAGGCAGGTCGTCGAATTGGCGCCGTCGCGGGTAATGCCGTTGTCGCCGCGGCGCCCGGGCTCGACTGCTTCGCCCATCGCGGCGGACACCTCGGCCTGGGTCAGCAGCGCGCAAGGGTCGATCGCCGCCGGCGGCGTCTGCGAAGCCGTCGGCAACGAGACCACGGCGAGCGGCAGGGCGAGGATGATCAGGGTGCGAAACGGCGAGGTGGTCGGGAGAGGCATGGGGCGAAGGGTAGGACATGCGCCGAACCTTGTCACGGGGTCAGGCTTCATCCCGGCGCCCGCGGCACCCTGATCCGCACCCTCAGGCCGCCTTCGGGAGCGTTGGCGAAGGTCAGGTCCCCACCGAAGCGGCGCAGCAGCCGATGCGCGGTCGGAATGCCGAGGCCGAAGCCCGAGGTCGTCCGTCCCCGGGCCTCGTCGAGGCGAAAGAACGGCGAGAGGACATCGCCGAAGTGCTCGACCGGAATGCCCGGGCCGTGATCGCGGATGGTAACGAAGACCTCTCCTCGCTCGCCCTCGACCTCGACCTCGACCTCGGCCGCCTGGCCATAGCGGCAGGCGTTGTCGAACAAGGTCTGGAAGGCGAGTAGCAAGGGTTCGCGGTAGCTGCGCACCATGATGCGGCCGGCGGCGGCCAGCCGCACCTCGCCTTCGCAGGCATGGGCGGCCTGGCGCAGCAGGGCGGCGAGGTCGAACTCCTCGGCGTCGGCGACCAGGTGCTGGGCGCGGAGATATTGCTGGAGCGAGCCGAGCATGGCCTCCATCTCGTCGGCGCTGTCCTTCACGATCCCGCCGATCTCGGGATCTCCGATCAGTTCGGCGGCCAGCTTCTGGCGCGACAGCGGGGTGCGCAGGTCGTGGCTGATCGCCTCGAACGAGCGGGCCTGGTCTTCAAGCAGGCGGGCGATCCGCTCCTGCATCTCGTTCATAGCATGGGCCAGGTTGCTGAGGTCGGCCGGGCCGGTCTCGCGGATCTCGACCCGCCCGCCGTGGCCGATGATCTCGGCCGCTTCCGACAGGCTGCGCAGCGGGCGCAGCATCACGCGGAGCGCAAGCAGGCCGAGCAGCAGGCAGGCCAGGGCGGTGATCGCGGTCATCCACCCGGCGCGCAGGGCGATCGGCCACATCGAGGAAATGTCGCGCGAACGGAAGTTGAGCCAGCGCCCGTCGGTCAGCTGCATGGAGCCGACGAGATCGCGGCGGGCGCGGGTCGGCTTGATCTCGAGATGGAGCGGCTGCGCGGCGAGCGACGGCTCCCAGCCGACGATCTGCCGGGCGATCTGGCGCAGTTCCTCCGTCGCCGGCGGCCGCGCGACCTGCGGCCGCGGAGCGACCGTCGCCTCGAGATGGCGCGAGGTCATGACCGCGGCCGTGACCGCCGCGTCGCGTTCGTAGACGCGCAGGCTGACGACCAGCAGCTCAGCCACGCGCCGGGCGTGGTCCTGGCGCAGGGTCTGCTGATCGATCGCCTGGTAGAACAGCAGGCTGGCGACGAGTTGGATCGTGGCGATCGCCAGGAACAGCGCCGCCGCATAGACCGACAGGCGTGGTCGGCCGAGCCTGGACTGCCGGGTCAGCCTGGACTGTGGGGTCAGCCTGAACAAGGCGATGGCTCTCCCGGGCGCGGACCGCGCCGATGCCGGCCGCCTGGGCTTTCGCTTCCATGTCCGCCGGTCAGCGTCAATCTTTCGCGGCGGACAGCAATGATTTGCAACGCTAGGTCCCTAAGGCGCGCTTGCGAAAACGGCCCGCCCCAAGGGGCGAGCCGTGTCCGGGTAAAAACTGGAGATTGCCGGGATGCGGCCCGGAAATCCGGATCAGGCGGCTTCCGCCTCTTCGCCCGGATCACGCAGCACGTAGCCGCGGCCCCAAACGGTTTCGATGTAGTTCTCGCCCTCGCAGGCGTGGGCCAGCTTCTTGCGCAGCTTGCAGATGAAGACGTCGATGATCTTCAGCTCGGGCTCGTCCATGCCGCCGTAGAGGTGGTTGAGGAACATTTCCTTGGTCAGCGTCGTGCCCTTGCGCAGCGAGAGCAGCTCGAGCATCGCGTATTCCTTGCCGGTCAGGTGCACGCGGGCGCCATCGACCTCGACCGTCTTGGCGTCGAGATTGACCGAGAGCTTGCCGGTGCGGATGACCGACTGCGAATGCCCCTTCGAGCGGCGCACCACGGCATGGATGCGAGCGACGAGCTCTTCGCGGTGGAACGGCTTGGTCACGTAGTCGTCGGCGCCGAAGCCGAAGCTGCGGACCTTCGAATCCATTTCCGAGATGCCCGAGAGGATCAGCACCGGCGTCTGCACCTTGGCGACGCGGAGCTTCTTCAGCACGTCGTAGCCGTGCATGTCCGGCAAATTCAGGTCGAGCAGGATGATGTCGTAATCATACAGCTTGCCGAGATCCAAGCCTTCCTCGCCCAGGTCGGTCGAGTAGACGTTGAAGCCCTCGGTAGTGAGCATCAACTCGATGGCTCGGGCCGTAGTCGGCTCGTCCTCGATCAACAACACGCGCATGGGTAATTCCCCTTTGCCCCGGTATGCCCAGCACCCGCACCTCAGTACCTGGCGGGATATTGGACAGACATTAACCATATGACCTATGAATATGAAAGGTTAATTTAGGGTAAAGGGCCGAAAACGCTGGGATTATGTCCGGCGCCCTTCCCGCTCGCCTAGCCAGGCATCCGCCGCGCCAGGGGGAAGAGGGCGTGCAGGCCGGCCCGGTTGACGGCGAAACCGACCGTATCGGGCGCGGCGAGCGACCATCGCAGCGGCGTCCCCAGGGGGATGAAGAGGTTGGCCGCCATCAGTTCGCGCTCGGCCCCGGCCAGGCCCTGCGCCCGCAGCGCGGGGTCCGCCAGGGCGAGCGCGGCGACATGGGCGGCGTCGGCGGCGGGGCTGCAGGCCTGCGGCCGCGCGGCGCAGCCGAGCTGCGCGAAGAACCAGTCGGCCCGCGGATAGGAGGCCGCGCGGTCGACCAGCCGCAGGTCGGCCGCCTCCCCCTGCCCGCGGCGCACGATCCTGAACCCCGCCGCGCCGAGATCGGCGGACAGGCGAGCGTACAGGATGTCGCTGCCCAGCCCGCGCGGCAGGGCGATGCGCAGCGTGACGTCCCCGTGACGCGCCCGCCACCGCGCGACGCGGCTGGCGGCCAGCGCGCGCCGTGCGGCGAACGGCTGGTCGGCCCACCGTTCGGCGACCAGCGCGGTATCGCCTTCCATGCCCGGCGAGACGATGCGCGTCGTCGGCGTCCAGCCCGGCGCGCGCACCGCCTGGGCCAGGGCATCGCGGTCGATCGCCAGGGCCGCGGCCTCGCGGTTCTCGGCTTCGGCCAGGAAGCCGTCCTGATGGACCACCGCCAGGCCGAACAGGCCGGCGACCGGATCGACCCGGATCGCCGCCGCCGGTAGTCGGACCTCGGCCAGCTCCGGCCAATGATCGAACGTACCGCCGAGCACGACGACCGCGCGATCGGCGTCGAACCGCTGGACCGCGCTGCGCGCCGTCTCGGCAGACAGGCGCAGCGGACGGACCTGCCGCGACCAGTCCTTGACCGCGGGCAGGCCGCGCCGCTCGGGGGCGAGCGCGGTCAGCACGGCGACCGCCCCCTCGCGCCGCAGCGCCATCGGCCCGGCACCCCGCCCGCGCTGGGCCAGGCCCAGTTCGGGCTGGCCGAGCAACTGGAGGAAGTCGGGGAACGGCCGCGAAAGGCGTACTTCGACGACCCGGCTGGCCATGGCCCGCACTTCGTCGACCACGCCGAGGTCCGGCGCGAGCGGGCCGTTCCGCGCGGCGGCGAGCGCCTGTCGCAGCGCGGTGCGGGCGCTGTCCCCGGTCAAGGGGCTGCCGTCGGCCCAGGTGCCGTCGCGCAGGCGGAAGATGTAGCTCTGTCCGTCGTCGGTGACGATCCAGCGGTCTGCGAGGGCGGGTACGATCCGCCCTTCGGCATCGAAACCGACCAGCCCCTCGACCGTAGCGGCGCGGATCGCGGCGGCCCCGCCGGGATCCGAATCGAGCATGAGCACGGTGACCACATCCTCGCGCGCAGGCGAGCAGCCGACCAGGGCGAGGATCAGGAGCAACGGCGCGGAACGCATCGCCGCCAGGTTAGAGTCTTTTCCGCTCCCGTGGAAGCGGCGGAGGATCGACGTTCCGAGGAACGCCTCCCTTCGTGACGACCCTAGAGCTTGCGCAGCGAAGCGGGCGCCGCGCGATCGGTCGGCAGGCGCAGCAGGTTGGTGCTGGCCCCCGGCACGGTGTGCGAGGCGCGGGCGACCTTGGGATCGATCTCGTCGTGGAAGGCGATGCCGAAGCGGTTGTCCTGAACCCAGGCGACGCTGCCCTCGACCCAGCCGATGTTGCGGATATTGACCTCGACCGCGGCGCCGGTCTGCACCTTCACGTCGCCTTCGGCCATCATGCCGCCAGCCGACAGGTTGCGGACCTTGACCCGCTGGTCGTTGTCCACGCCGTCGACCCGCAGATCAGCCATGACGAACAGGCTGTCGCGTTCGATCTGCCGATGGTCGTTGTCGGTCATCTTGCGGGCTTTGTCCAAACCTTCGTGCACGGGGTCGTCCCGCTCTAGGGGTCGCGCGTCGCCACTTGCTAAAACAAAATGGCAAACGGGGCATTAACGACGGGCGGAGGCGCGAAGAAAGAGGTTCCGCGCCGAGGCGTGGAGGAAGCAGGGAGGCGCAGAGGCGTTGGGGCGAGTTCGGACGCGCTCTATTTCATGCGGAGGTGCGGAGAAGAGGATAAAGAAAAAAGGGATTTCACGCGAAGACGCGAAGGCGCGAAGATGTTGCGCCGCGCCGCAGGCGCTGTGAATCCATTGCAAGGTTCGAAGGACAAGGCGGCTTCGCCGCAACCACGACCGCTTCGCGCCTTCGCGTCTTCGCGTGAGACATCTCTTCCCTTGTTCTTCTCCGCGTGAATCAACCAGGCACAGGAGGCCGCCCGCCGGCAAACGCGAGGTCGAGTTTTGTCGAAATAAGCTGCCAAAAGAAAAGGCCCGCCTGCCAGGCAGACGGGCCTTTTCAGTAGTGGGAAAAATTTAGAAGTTGAACTTGATCGTGCCGCCGAAGGTCTGCGGATCGCCCGCATAGGCTGCGATCAGGCCGGTATTGCCGCCGGTCCCCGCGAGATACTGGTCGATGTAGTTCTTCGCGAAGGCGTTGCGGATCCACAGGAAGGCGTCGAACTTTTCGCCGCGGAAGCCGCCGCGGAAGTTGTGCAGCGTGTAGCCGTCCACCCAGGTGTAGATCGACGGGGTCGGGTTGGACGACCACCGCGAACGGAAGCTGCCGTCATAGCCGAGGTAGAACTGCCCTTCCTCGCCGAACAGCGAGCTCGGAATGTTGTATTCCGCGCCCCACGAGCCGGCCCACTTGGATACGCCCGGCAGCGGCGCGCCCGAGGCATCGACGAACGGCGGGCTGCGCAGCGTTCCCGTGGCCGGCGTGCCCGGTGGGGCCAGCGTCGTGCCG
>JADMIO010932623.1_pt1 | contig 47438 bp, 45 predicted proteins | sample 8958161 | NCBI WGS metagenome assembly JADMIO01 (sample SAMN16585339, study PRJNA669376) | soil metagenome | isolation source: Crop rotation soil | place: USA: Cullars Rotation, Alabama | collected 2011
CGCGACAACTTGTCCACGTGGAATTCTAAGCTTAGGATCCCAATGTGCTGGAAAGGCAAGTAAACTGAGCGGCCCTGTTCGATACACTTTTCCTTGAGTTTCTCCGCCAACTCCACGAGCTCTTTGCTCGATTCCTCGCGAAATCCGTTGCTATCAAAATTGACGTTGACCTGTACATTGGGCAACTGATGTTGAAGAACCCGCTTCACAAAGAGTTGAAACGCGTCGAGCAAGGCGCCTTCTTTTTCCGTCACCAAATGTTCGTCCGAACCCGACACCTCAATGCTGACATTTTCAATTTCGCCACTCATTTCGCTGCGCACGTCAAAATTCAACTCAAGCTGCGCTTTCTCCGCGAGATCGCTCATGATCTCTTCGACGATTTTCGCCGCGGAATCCTGGCCACCAATGGCGGAATCCTTTTTCTTTCCCCCGAAAATTTTGCTGAAAAACCCGCTCATCCGAGCTCCTTCTAGGCTTTCGCCTCTTTCACACGGCCCTGTACCGTCGATTTATCTCTCATGAAAAAATATTGCTGAACGATACCAAAGAGCGTGCTCACGAAAATATAGAGAGTGAGACCGCTCGGCAATGTCAGCATGAAAAACGAAAAAATAACCGGCATCCATTGTAAAATCTTGGCCTGCTGGGGATCCATTGCCGTGGGCGTGAGTTTCTGCTGCACAAACATGGTCACGCCCATCAAGACCGGCAGCACGTACATGGGGTCACGCGCGCTCAGATCATGAATCCAAAAAATGAACGGCGCTCGATAAAGCTCGATACTCTGACCAAGAACCTGGTAAAGAGCGAAAAACACAGGCAATTGCAAGAGGGTCGGCAAACACCCACCGACCGGACTCGCGTTATTCGCCTTCATTAGCTGCATGATCTCCTGATTCATCTGCAGCTTGGCTTCAGCCGGCTTATCTTTGTATTTCTCTTTGATGCGATTCATCTCGGGCTGAATCCGTTGCATCGCTTTCATCGACTTATAAGAGTATGCGTTGAACGGAAGAACGATGAGACGAACGATAATCGTCAGAACGACGATGGACCAGCCCCAATTATTCATTAGGGAGTGAAGGAACTTAAGCAGCCATAGGATCGGTTTTCCCAAAACGCCAAACATCCCGAAATCAACGATCTGGGGAAGCTTCTCATCGACATTTCCAAGGAGATCGTATGATTTAGGTCCGGCGTAAGCGACATACTTCACCTTGAAAGCATCGGCGCGAGAAATAGGTTGGTATTTTAGTCGCCCAATCGCGATCGAGGATCCCGCAGGAGTCGAAGATTCAAACGATGGCATGACATCGGACCGATCCGCGAGAGCAAGGGTGAAGTAGTGAGCGCTCAAGGCCGCGATCGAAACGTTCTTTTCCCCGATCTGCGTCGCTTCTTTGGCATTGATCACTTTTCGCGTCTTGGTCCCCTCATGCAGAAGAAACCAATCTTGATGTTCCGGAGTCGAGCTGAGAAACCCGCCGCTCTCGACTGTGACGAGCGGTTCACTGACTTCAGTAACGAAGCCACGAAAAGCCTCCATTTGACCAACGACCGCGATTTCACTTTCCACGGCATAGTTTGCGGCATTCACCCGCAAGGTTTTCTCAATCTGCAAACCATTGACATTCGCCCGACCTATAAAGGTGTTGGGGTCCGTCTTCTCGATCGCAAAATCGATCGCCTGGGGGGAGTCCAATAGAGATGTGCTGAATGGATAGTTACTTTTCACAGCACCGAGTATCACGGGTTCATTCGCGCGCGTTTTGAACTTCTTCACGTTGATGTTTGAGAGACCCATCCCTCTTGAAGACAAGCGAAACGCCAAATTCTCACTGTCAAAATCGAAGAATTTTTCCTCTGTAGCGGGGCCGGGGGCGATCGATGGTGCCGGGGCTGTCGGCACCTGAACGGAACTTGATGGGACCGGACTTGCAGCGCTGCCAACATTGGCAACAGGCGGAGTCGATTGATCTTGGACCACCGGAGTCGGCGCCTTCGACTCCATAAACTTAGACCATCCAAACCAAAATAGAAGAATCAGAGCGAAGGCGAGAAGAGTTCCTCGATCGAGGAAATTGGGTTTATTGTCATTCATGATGTAACTCCGCGCGCCGGTACAGGATCAGATCCACATGCGCCTCCGGGGCGGCACTTTGCGAGTCTGACAGAAATCAAACGAACAGCTTTCAAAGGTGGATGAAGTCGTAAAGCCTCGCCAGCATACTCCGAACAACTCGGCTCAAATCGACACTGGCCACCAAAATAGTTCGTGCCAATCGTCCGGTAAATGCCGACCAAAAGCAGCAGCAGCGCACGGACACTCTTATTGAAATTTTCGGTGAATCTGTTTCCAGCCCCGATCGAGGACCTGCGCGAAACGCTCATAATCCAACTTCCTATAAAAATCGTCTTCCGCCTTACGAAACATGAGATTGATATCAATAGCTAGAGTTCCGCCCAAATCACACTTCGTCCGGAAGTAAACTCGACACCATCTCTTCAAGCGATTGCGGACGACAGCTGATCCAACATGTCGGGGCAAGGTCCATCCGCAGCGCATACGGCCATCGGGGTTAGCGGCGAAGTTCATGAGAAGCCATTCGCTCGGACGAACCCGCTGGCCATTCTTAATTAAACTAAGGAAATCGCTGCGTCGCTTAAGAATTGAAAAGCGAGTCTTACTTGCCACCCATATCAACCGTTAAACGCTTGCGACCTTTGTTGCGACGACGCGAGAGGACCTCGCGGCCATCTTTTGTTGCCATACGGGCACGAAAGCCATGTGTCGATTTCCGCCGGCGACGACTGGGTTGATAAGTACGTTTCATGAAAAACCTCGAATCTAAATAACCTGAGATACGACAGGTAAATACGTCTCGAAATAAGCTTTACTTAAGAAAACTGGAAACGGCGATAAAACCACAAATCTAGCGCATTCGTCAAGATGTTGAAAACTCAGGCTATGCCTGTTAAGACCCCTACGGATTACGGCAGACTGCATACGTTTGTAATTTACACCTGAGATTCAACTCGAGATTCAACGACAGTTGGTAGGCCTGATTGCCGGCAGTAATATCTGCAGGCGTCTGATGCATTTTTAAAAAAGGCGGACGTGGCGAGTGGAAGCACCAATAGCCGAATTCTGGAGTGTCGTTAAATCGAACCTGAAGGCCAAAAACTCTGAAAACAAGCTCCTTCAAACATGGTTTGAACCGACTGAGTTGATTGGTTTTGAAGATTCTTCGGAGTGTCGAAGATTTCATTTAGGAGTACCAACCGAGCTTCATAAGTATTGGATATCGGAAAATCTCTTTGATCGCCTTTGTTCGGAAATCTCATCGCTCTATTCCCAACCGTTTCAAGTCGAACTCACCGTAACGGGACAACAGGGCCGTATAGAACCCGAAAATCCTTTGAGCCTTGAAGAAGCCATGAATCAGCGTTCGGTCGTCGAGGCCCCTAAGCCCTTTACGCCCCCCGATGCTGCTCGACGGGATATCCTGTCCCCGGATTACACGTTTCATACCTTCGTGGTGGGTCGCTACAACGAATTCGCTCATGCAGCCTGTTTCCGCATCGCGGAGAATCCTGGCACAGAGGGTTACAACCCCCTGTTTATCTGCGGTCCTACGGGAATGGGTAAAACGCACCTTCTCAATGCCGTGGGTAACCACATCCGCCAGAAGCACCCTCACCTGCGCATCTGTTATGTCTCCGCCGAGAGATTTTTGAACGAGTGCATATCCAGCATTAGACGCGGCGAAATGGAAAAGTTCCGGGTTCGCTATCGTGAACGTTGCGACGTCTTGCTTATGGACGACATCTACTTTCTTGGACGCGGAGAAGCCGTCCAAGAAGAGTTCTTTCATACCCTTAATGATTTTTTTGAAAAAGGTCGCCAAGTCGTGGTCGCCAGCGATCGAATGCCCAAAGACATCAAAGGTCTCGAGGATCGAATTCGCACACGGCTTGAATGGGGACTCATCGCGGATATTCAGATGCCTGATATGGAGACCCGGGTGGCTATTCTGCGCTACAAGGCTGAAAAGCGAAATCTTCGCATTCCAGAAGACGCGGTTGGCTACATCGCGCGGATTTCAAAACGATCCATCCGGGAGCTGGAGGGCAATTTAAACAAGGTAAAGATGTACTCGGAGTTACAGGGTTTCGGCATCAACTTGGAATTGGCGAAACGAGTGTTGTCGACTCATGACGAAACTTCATCGATTACCGTCGAGGACATTCAACGGCTTGTTTCGGATCACTACCGTGTTCGAGTCGCAGACCTCCGCTCGCAAAACAGGTCCAAACCCCTCGTTACAGCACGCCAAGTCGCAATGTTCTTGATTAAACGAAACCTCGATAAATCCCTGGTTGAAATCGGTCGTCAGTTTGGTGGGAAAGATCACACCACAGTGATCAACGCCCTTCGCCGAATTGAGACTCAACAGGCAAAAGATGCCGATTTGAAAAAAGATGTCGATGAGTTACAAGGGCGCATTCACAACATCACAGGGGTCTGAGTTGTGGACTGTTTATAAGTCTGTGGACATTTGTGTGTAACTTTTTGGGGATGGTACTTATCAACAATTTCGATGGTCAAAGGCGGGTCGATTTGCCATAACTTCTCCACGAAATAAGTGACGTGTTTTCTGCAGTTTAGGGAGAAAAACCGTTTTCCAACACCCCTACTACTGCTACTAGTTTTTATTTATATAAAAAACAGTAATTAAGAACGCGATTTTGAGCATGAAAAATCCGTATAGGGGCACAGACTCATGATGATCGAAGTAGAGAAGAAAGATTTGATCTCGCTTCTCGGTAAAACGCAGAACATTGTCGAGAAACGCAACTCCATGCCGATCTTGGTGAATGTGCTTCTCGAAACCGAAAACAAGAAGCTGAAAGTTTTTGCGACAGACCTAGAAGTTTCGCTGACCGACGAAATTCCGGTTATTCGCGATCAAAAAGGTCGCGTGGCGGTCAACGCTAGAAATGTCTTCGACATCGTGAAGGAACTCGCTGAAGCGCCGATTGTCTTAACCAAAAAAGACAACAATTGGCTCGAGATTCGGCAGAACAAATCAGTATTCAATATTGTCGGAATTAGTGCCGAGGAATATCCGGTGTTCCCGAGTTACGCGACCAAAGATTTTTTGAAGGTCGACGCCGCTGTCTTGAGCGACATGATCGAAAAAACTATTTACTCAGTGTCAAACGATGAAACACGTTACCACTTGAATGGAGTTTATTTCGAACGGCAGGCTGGCGGTGGTAAAGAGACCTACAGAATGGTGGCAACCGACGGTCATCGTTTGAGTCTTGTTGATCGCCAAGCTGAGTTTAAAGGTGTTGGAATTCTGCCTCATGGTGTGATCATCCCGCGCAAAGGATTGTTTGAAATCAAGAAGATCCTGGATATCGTTGGCGGTGAATTTGAGATGGCCGTCGAAGGTTCGCAACTTATCGTACGGCATCAATCGACTGTACTGATGGTTCGCTTGATCGAAGGGAAATATCCCAATTATCAACAACTCATTCCACAAAAGTTGACCAACCATGCTCTCGTACATCGAGAGACTCTGCTTTCGTCCTTAAAGAGAGTTTCGCTCCTGTCGAATCAAAAATATAAAGGCGTCACCTTGAGCCTTTCGCAGGGTCGGATGGAAATCAGTTCGAACAATCCTGAGCTCGGCGATGCGAAAGAAGAAATAGAAATTCGTTACAAAGGCAGCGACATCAAGATCGGTTTCAACGCGCGCTACATGCTCGACGTTCTCAATAGCTTCGATGATGACGAGGTTGACATCGAGCTCAATGATCAACTGTCTCCGGGATTGATGCGTCCACACAACGATAACAGCTACACTTGCGTCGTCATGCCGATGCGAATTTGAACGGCGCCGCTTGGGCGGCTCACATGCGATTATCGGCTCTCGAACTCAATGAATTTCGAAATTTTCAGCGCTTACGGCTTGAACTCCGGCCGCGAGTTAATTTTCTCCATGGTGAAAACGGACAGGGAAAAACCAATCTTCTGGAGGCCGTGTATCTCCTCTGCCGAGGAAGCTCGTTCCGTGCGGCGAGTGCGCGAAATTTCTTAAGAGAACGGGCTTCGGATGGACCGGTCGAACGTGCCCGTATCGCCGGGCATTTTATTCGCGCCGGACTTGAATTCGACGTTGCGATGTTGATCGATCAAAACAAGAAAGCCGCCTCCATCAATGGGAAACGGGTCAACGCCGCTTCGTTAATGGCCCATTTTCCCGTTGTTCTTTTTAGTCCGGAGAGTCTTTCCGCGATCAAAGAGGGACCAGAGCAACGTCGCCAGCTGATTGATGAAATCCTGATCAACCATGATCCGAAGCAGGGACAGCTCCTACGTGAGTTCTCGAGGGCTCTGAAGGCTCGAAATCGCCTGTTGAAAAATCTTGCGGATGGTCTGGGATCGCGCGATGGGCAGATCGAATCGCTAGAGAGTTTGGACAAGATCTACTTTTTGCTAGCGACTCATCTCACAAAAGCTCGCCTGGAGGCTCTCAAAGACCTTCAACCCGAAATTTGCCGGGCTATGTCATCCATTTCGGACGGATCAGATGCGGATATCTCAGTGGATTATGTGATTTCAGATCAATCAGCACTGCAGTGGAGCGAAGCGGAAGTTTTTGATGCGCTACATAAGCGACATCGACAACTGGCTACGCAGGAGCTTGCATTCGGCGCCAGTTTGGTCGGCCCTCACAAGCATGACATCAAGCTTCTATTCTCTGGAAAGGACTCGAGATTTTATTGTTCGCAAGGTCAGCAGAGAGCGCTGATATTGGCTTTAAAAATTGCTCAGATCGTGTATCATTATCGGGTTCACCAGACTTATCCCGTTCTCCTCTTAGACGATGTCATGTCTGAGTTGGATGCGAAGAAACGGGTCAACTTGATGAAGTTTCTGGAAAGGATCTCTGCCCAGATTTTAATCACGGCCACCGATCTCACTTGGCCGGATTATTTTGGGCTTGAGCGCAGTTCCATCTTCTCAGTGACAGAAGGACGCATCAGTCAAGTGAACGGGTAAGTTAGCTCTCTTACATTGGTGAATTGAGGGAAAAATTAAGTGGCAGAAAGTAATGCTCAACCGAGTCCTGCCAAGGATTCCGCAGCTGTGACTCAACATTACGGTGCGGATTCAATTCAAGTTCTCGAAGGCCTGGAGGCTGTACGTAAACGTCCCGGTATGTACATCGGTGATACGGGCATCCGGGGCTATCATCACCTTGTTTACGAGATCGTGGACAATTCCGTTGATGAATCTCTCGCAGGTTTTTGCCGCAATATCAACGTCACTATCCACGCGGATGAATCAATCACTGTTGAAGACGATGGCCGAGGTATTCCGGTCGAAAAGCATAAAACGGGGCGATCGACGCTTGAAGTGGTGATGACCGTTCTTCACGCTGGTGGAAAATTTGATGGAGGCTCCTACAAAGTATCCGGCGGATTGCATGGTGTGGGTGCCTCCGTCGTAAATGCGTTGTCGTCTCGATGCTCGGTCGAGGTCAAAAGAGAAGGTTTTGTTTGGAAACAGACTTTCGAGCGTGGCAAACCAACCGGCGAAATCGAAAAGCTCGGTTCAACCGATAAGTCCGGAAACAAAACGACGTTCCGACCGGATATCGCGATTTTTAAAGGCGAAGATCTCACTTATAACTTTACAACCTTAGCGAATCGATTCCGCGAACTGGCCTTTTTGAATGCGGGTTTGCATATTTCGTTGCTTGATGAACGCAACGGCAAGAAACAGGATTTTCAATATTCGAATGGCTTGAAGGAATTTATTTCCTTTCTCAATGAATCGAAGAAGCCTCTGCATGCAGACGTGGTTTATTTCAAAGGCGAGAGAGAAGGCGCCGAAATCGAGATCGCTTTCCAATGGAACGATTCTTATACGGAATCGATCTATTCTTACTGCAACAACATCAACACGATCGAAGGTGGAACTCACCTCATCGGCTTTCGTGGCGCACTAACCAGAACCGCCAATACTTACGCGACCGAAAAAGGTCTCTTGAAAGATTTGAAAGAAAATCTGGAAGGGGAAGATATTCGTGAAGGTCTTGCCGCGGTTGTCAGCGTAAAAGTGAAAGAACCTCAGTTCGAGGGCCAGACGAAGACAAAGCTCGGCAACACCGAAGTCAAAGGCTTGGTTGAGTCGCTTGTGAACGACAAGCTCGCGGATTTCTTTGATCGCAATCCTGGCGTTGCGAAAACCGTGATTGGAAAATGCGTTGAGAGTGCTCGGGCGCGGCTTGCCGCGCGAAAAGCTCGTGAACTGACACGCCGTAAAACAGCGCTCGATGGAAACGCGTTGCCTGGAAAAATGGCCGATTGCCAAGAGCGCGATCCGGCCCTCTGCGAACTGTACCTGGTCGAGGGTGACTCCGCAGGAGGTTCCGCCAAGCAGGCACGAGATCGCCGGACACAGGCCGTTTTGCCGTTACGAGGTAAAATCCTCAACGTCGAAAAAGCTCGGTTCGATAAAATGCTTTCCAACGAAGAGATCAAGATGTTGGTTTCAGCGCTTGGGACAGGTATCGGCAAAGACAATGTGAGTGCGGACAAGATTCGATACCACAAAGTCGTGATTATGACCGACGCCGACGTCGATGGTTCTCACATCCGGACACTGCTTCTGACCTTTTTCTACAGGCAAATGCCTGAGGTCCTCGAAAAAGGTTACGTCTATATCGCCCAACCGCCTCTCTACCGCGTAAAAAAGGGCAATTCCGAACGTTACATCAAAGACGAGCGGGCACTGACCGAATATCTTATGGATACCAGTCTCGCGGCCGTGAACATTTTGACGTTAAAAGACGGCACGACTGAGAAGGAACTTAAGGAACTGATCATTCAAATCCAGAAGTTCGACCACCTTCTCAAAACGATGTCTTCTCGTTATGACCGTGATCTACTTTTGTTTTTGATCGCGAAAAAAGTGAATCTGGGACGCTTGCTCGAGTCTCGAACAGACATTGAGAAGATTGTTGCGGACTTCAAGTCGTGGGCGGAGAAAAATCCGCTCAATGGCGTTTTGGGAGTATCCCACGAAATCGAAGACGATAAAGAGCACAACTCGCATGGGCTCAAGGTATGGACGACTCGTTATGGCCAAAAAATGCAAACGAAGTTCAATTTCGACACAGCGACATCGTCCGAATGGATGGAGTTGAATTCGTTGTGGCTGAAATTCGACACGGCTTTACCCCTGCCGGTCCGTCTTGGACCGGAAAAAGGCGGGAGCGAGAAAGACATCAAGGAATTTTCGAATCATATCGAGTTTGTTCAGTACGTTCTCGAACTGAGCAAAAAAGGGAATTACATCCAGCGCTATAAGGGTCTTGGCGAAATGAATCCCGAACAGCTTTGGGAAACAACTCTGAATCCCGAGAATCGGACGTTGTTGAAAATCACGGTCGATGATGCGATCGCCGCCGACGAGACGTTTAGCGTCTTGATGGGCGAGCAAGTCGAACCCCGCCGTAAATTTATCGAAGATAATGCACTTCTCGCTCGCGAGCTTGACGTCTAAACGCGCGCTCTCGCGGCGGGTGGACGATGGAATTGGAAGATAAACGATGGACCAGAACGAAAACCTCAATGTGAATGGAAACGGCGGCGGTAACGGCAATAGCCGGGGTATCGCGAACGTCGATATCAACAAAGAGATGCAGGAGGCTTACCTCCAGTACTCGATGAGCGTGATCGTCGGTCGAGCGCTTCCGGATGTGCGAGACGGACTTAAGCCGGTGCACCGACGTGCGCTTTTTGCGATGCATGAGCTGAGCAATACTCACGATAAGCCATATAAAAAATCCGCCCGCGTCGTTGGGGATATCATCGGTAAATATCATCCACACGGCGACGTCGCCGCGTACGACACGATCGTTCGCATGGCGCAAGAATTTTCGCTCCGCTATCCGCTGGTCGATGGACAGGGAAACTTTGGTTCGATTGACGGCGATTCTCCAGCAGCGCAACGTTATACCGAAGTGCGCATGACCGAACTCGCGGAAGCGCTGCTTGAGGATATTGATAAAGAAACCGTTCCGTTCGGACCGAACTATGACGATTCGCTCATGTTGCCGCTTATTTTGCCGGCGAAGTTTCCGAATCTTCTAGTCAACGGCAGCACAGGTATCGCAGTCGGCATGGCTACGAACATACCGCCTCACAATCTGCGCGAGGTGATTGACGGGTGCGTGCACCTGATCCGCCATCCGGAAGCTTCAATCGATGAACTGATGCGTTTTATCCCGGGTCCTGACTTCCCAACTCATGGAGTGATTGCCGGCCGCGAAGGCATCATGCAGGCCTATAAAAAAGGCGCGGGCATTATCACGCTTCAGGCTGTCGCCGAAATTGTAGCGACCAAGGACCGTGAAGAAATCATCGTCAACGAGATTCCTTATCAAGTAAATAAGGCGAAACTCATCGAGAGCATCGCGGACTTGGTTCGCGACAAAAAAATCGAGGGAATTTCTGACATTCGCGACGAAAGTTCGCGCGAAGGTATGCGGATCGTTATCACCCTTAAGCGCGGTGAAAACGCCAGCGTGATTCTCAATCGCCTTTACAAGTTCACTCAAATGCAAGTGAGTTTCGGCATTCGGATGCTCGCGCTCGATTCGCGCCTTCAGCCCGTGACCTTCAATTTGAAGGGCATGCTCGAAGCTTTTATCGATCACCGCAAGGATGTCGTCACTAAGCGCTGCATTTTCGAATTAAAGAAAGCCGAAGCCCGTCTCCATATTTTGGAAGGCCTGCAAAAAGCTCTTGATCAGATCGATGCCGTGGTTTCGACCATTCGCCAATCGCGTGAAGCGGCGATAGCGAAAGTGAACTTGATGGACAAGTTCGCCTTCTCGGACAAACAGGCACAGGCGATTCTTGAGATGCGCTTGCAGCGCCTGACCGGGCTTGAGCGCGACAAGATCTTGGAAGAGATCGGTGAGTTGAAAAAGTTTGTCACGTGGCTAAAGGATGTCTTGAGCGACGTTGCGAAAATCTATGACATCATCGTAGGTGAACTCGAGGAAATTAAGAAGAAATACGGCGACGAACGCCGTACGAAGATCACCGGCGATACGACGGACATCGAAGACGAGGACTTGATCGCCAGCGAAGACATGGTGATCGTCATGACCGACACGGGTTACATCAAACGGATTCCTCTCGATGAATACCGAACGCAAAAGCGCGGCGGTAAGGGTTTGAAGGGTATGGAAACGCGTGAAGAGGACTTCGTTTCTCATATCTTCGTTGCCGACACCAAGACCTGGCTCCTGTTCTTCACGGATAAAGGGAAACTCTTTTGGGTGAAGGTCCACAAACTTCCGCAGGGCCATCGAACTTCGAAGGGTAAGGCGATCGCGAATGTTCTTTCTCTCTCGCCGAATGAAAAAGTAGCAGCGATTCTGCCGGTCGAGAAATTTTCCGAGGATCGATTCGTCGTCATGTTGACGGAAAAGGGCGTGATCAAGAAAACAAGTCTCGATCACTTTTCAAATCCGCGGCCGTCGGGGATTATCGCTCTGACGACGGACCTCGAGGATCAGGTTATCGATGCAAAAATCTCAAATGGTAAGTCAGATATTTTCGTGGCCACGCGCGAGGGAATGTCGATTCGCTTCGACGAGGGCGATGTCCGGGCTATGGGCCGAACCGCTCGAGGGGTGAAGGGCGTGACCCTCGGAAAGTCCGATGCCGTGGTTGGTCTTGAAATTCTCGATCGGGCGTCGAAAGCGACGATCCTCATGGTGACTGAAAATGGATTTGGAAAACGAACGCCGATCGACGAGTACCGTACACAATCCCGAGGTGGTTCCGGAATCATCACTCAAAAAACGACCGACAAGGTCGGAAACGTCGTGGGTACACGTAGTGTGCTTGATACGGACGAAGTCATGATTACCACCGACAAGGGCCAGGTCATCCGCATGATGTGTTCGGATATTTCAATAGTGGGACGAAACACACAGGGCGTGAAGCTGATCAATCTCAACCCTGACGAAAAGGTTACGGGCCTCGCTCTCATCACGGAAGACGGTAGCAGCGGTGACCAGAGCCAACTCACCAGACAATGATCGAAGACGTCCGTTCAAAGTAAAAGTCGGAGCGCTCTTTTGCGTTGTCGGTGTCATAATGGGGTGTACCGTTTCGGCCGAGAAACTTGAGTATTCTCGGGCGGAACAGGCGACTCAAAAAAACGACTACGAGTTGGCGTACAAACACTACGTGAACGTCGTGGATCGTTATCAAAAAACCCCGCTTGCGATTCAGGCTGCGAAGGAAGCCGCCCGTTTGAGCCATTATCACCTCAAACGTCCCAAAGAAGCGGCTCAATACTATAAACACGTCGTTCTTTATTCTCCTTCAGCGAGCGATCGGCTTGAGGCTCAAAAAAAGCTCGCTGAAATTCAGTTCACGCAAATCCTCGATTATAGCCAAGCGATCATCGAGTATAGCCGCCTCCTCGATCTTCCGCATTCATCACAAGAGGATTTCGCCTATCGACTCGCCATCGCACGCTGCTATTTTTACCTTTCGAACTTCTATCAATCGCAGGTCGAAATCGATGCGATACTGGGTAGAAATTATGAAAAAGAACTCCTTTTCGAAGCTATTCTTCTGAAGGCGAACATTTTTTTAACCTCAAAAAAATTCGACGAAGCTATTGCGACCTTCAAACAACTTCTCGAAAAATATCCCGAGAGATCCAAGACTGAAACGATCGGTCTGGTTCTGGCGGTCACTTACGAAGAACAAAAAAATTTCGCGAAAGCGATTGAAACATTGGAATCAATCAAGGACACCTATCCGAAAAGAGACTTCATTCTGAGTCGGATTAGGATCCTGCGCGAGCGACAATCTTATTTGCCGGGCGCAAAAGGTTTCAGGAAGTAGGAATTTGGATCGCAGAACCGCCATTCTCATTTCAATGGGTTTTGAAGTTGTCGGGGCCGTTCTCGCGGGCGTTTACGTCGGCCAGTGGCTCGACGACAAATATCACTGGGGAGGCCTCGGCCTTGTTGGCATGATTGCCGTTGGCTTTATCGGTTGGTTCCTGCATTTGATCATCATTGTCCGCGGGTTGGAGGCGAGCGACTCCTCCGGTGATACGAAGGGCCAATGAGGGGTTTGCTGGCAATACATGCCCTTCTTGCCGTATGCGGCGCAATCCTGGTTTCGTTGGTGGTTGAACCTCTCAGTGGCATTTCGTTCGCGACTGGAGCGATGGTTTCGTTTGCGAACTTAGTGGTTCTCGTATTTGTTTGGCCGAGAATTTTTGCAAAAAAACTCGTTGCCTTGTCGGTCGGTGTCATTATATTCAAGTTCGCGATATTGGTTTGGATTCTCAATGAGGTGGCGACCGGAAAGCAGCTCCAGTTGGGGTGGTTTTCGACGGGTCTCGGTTTGGTTATTTTGAGTGCCATCGCCACCGCCATCAGAGAATCCCGATCGACTGAAGACGAAGTGTCTTAAAAACACCTCGATAGAAGCTCGAGATGTTTTCAATAAGGGAAAAGTCGAAGTGGAAGGTCATTTTAGTTGGTACGGTTTCTTGCTTACGAAGGTACCTGATCTAGGCGAGCGCATTCATCACCTGGGAATCTCGTATGAATCGTTTGACGCCTTGGCCGGCGCGATCTTCGTTACGATTCTTATCGTCGTTTTCAGTCTCGCCGGTCGCGCGGCTCTTGGTAAAGGCGAAGCGGCGGTTCGCCCGGCCTCGACGTTGACGGTGAAAGGATTCTTTGAGGCGTTCGTCGAATTCATCAATGGCATTATCGATATGGTCATCGGTCATCACGGTAAACACCTGCTGCCGCTGTTCGGCGCGATTTTTTTCTATGTGGCATTTAACAATTTGATTGGTCTTCTCCCAGGATTTCCGGCTGCGACGTCGAATATGAATGCGACTCTGTCGCTCGGTCTGTTCTCTTTCGTGGTTTACAACACGATCGGTGTTATGCACGGAGGATGGCACTATCTCGCGCATTTCGCCGGACCGGTTTGGTGGATGGCGTGGCTGCTTCTTCCGATCGAACTGATTTCACATATGGTTCGTCCGCTGAGCCTCGGTATTCGTTTGAGCGTGAATATGACGGCCGATCATACGATTCTCGGAACGTTCATTGATCTCACAAAGGTCGGTATTCCCGTTATTTTCTACGGCATGGGGACGTTCGTATCTCTGCTTCAGGCTTTTGTATTTACGATGCTTTCAATGGTTTACGTCATGATGGCCACGGCCGATGACCACTAAAAACAACAGAAGGAAAGAGACAATGAAAAACAGAATTCTTCTCGCACTCGCGACCGTTCTTTGCGCAGCTCCCGCATTCGCACAAGATGCTGCTGTGAACTCCAGCATCGGTGGAACACTCGGCGGTATCGGTATCGGTATCGGTATCATGATGGGTCTTGCAGTTCTTGGCGGAACATTCGGTCAAGGTCGCGCGGCTTCGGCGGCGCTTGAAGGCATCGCGCGCAACCCTGCGGTCTCCGGTAAACTTCTTGTTCCTCTGATTCTCTCGCTTGCTCTTATCGAGTCGCTGGTTCTTTTCGCGTTCTTGATCGGTTTCGCTTTGCGCGGATCCGTTGTCGACGTTCTTGCGAAGCTCGCACACTGAAGAGCAGAGTTTCGAAGACTAAAAAAAGGCGAGCCTAAGCTCGCCTTTTTTTATGATCATCAAGCCTTAGTTGACCGTCATGATGTGACAGTATGGCGTTTTGCCAGCGGCCAATTTATATGATGCGACCACTTGATATGATCGAGTGATGGATCCTTTATTGGTCGGGACTTCGATGAGGAGTTCGGCGTATTCGACGCTAATGTCAACATGATCAGTAACGATCTTGAGAAGGCCTGAATCTGATAGCGGTACAGAATTCAGTTTAGCGGCGCGCCTTCTTGCAGCGGAAACCATCGTGCCGATGCACGGCCCGGCAGCGAAAGCCTCGGTTCCCAAGAACAGTAAGCAGACGATAACGATGAATTTCATGGATTCTGTCTCCCTAATCTCGTTCGTTAGCGATCACTGAGGCCGACAGGCATCGGAATTAACTTGCAGCACAGTGAAGGTGAGCAATCGAGATGCCATGATTCCGACAGCGAGAAAGAGGAGCCCAGGCGATATAGGCTGTTGAACTTTTGGACATCGCCCGCGATTGGCGCGTTCCGGGCTACTGTTTTAGCGCGGCCTTAAGGAAACTTGCCGTTTCGCTGCGGGGGCTTTTGGCGATGACTTCGGGGGTGCCGACGGCAACGAGTTCTCCACCTTTGTTTCCGCCATCGGGACCGAGATCGATCACATGATCCACAGTCTTAATCACATCAAGATTGTGTTCGATAACCAAAACAGTGTTTCCCTGATCGACCAATTCCTGGAGCAGCTCAATGAGTTTTGCGATATCCGCGAAATGCAATCCCGTAGTCGGCTCATCAAGAATGTAGAGCGTTTTTCCCGTTCCCCGTTTCGAGAGTTCTTTGGAGAGCTTCACTCGCTGAGCTTCTCCTCCGCTCAAAGTGGTCGAGCTCTGGCCGAGGGTCATGTAATCGAGCCCGACACGATGAAGGGTATCGAGCTTGCGACGGATAGCCGCATGGTTCTGGAAAAACTCAAGCGCTTGTTCAACACTCATATCGAGAACATCAGCAATGCTTTTTTCCTTATACCGAATAGCCATCGTTTCTCGATTGTAGCGTCGGCCTTGGCAAACGTCGCATTCGACAAAGACATCGGACATGAAATGCATTTCAACGCGAATCATGCCGCCACCTTGGCAGTTTTCGCAGCGACCACCTTTGACGTTAAAGCTGAAACGTCCGGGTGCATATCCGCGCATCTTGGAGTCTGGCAAGGCCGCAAAGAGATCACGAATGAGCGGAAACAGACCGACATAGGTTGCGGGCGTCGAGCGCGGCGTGCGACCGATGGGGTTCTGGTTGATGTCGATCACTTTATCGATGTGTTCCAGGCCCTTAATCGCTTCGTAGGCGGCGACTTCCCATTTCGAATCATAAAAGTGATTGGCGAGGATGCGATAAAGCGTGTCCATGATGAGCGTCGATTTGCCCGAACCCGAGACGCCGGTAATCGCGGTCAAAGTCCCTAGAGGGATGTCGACACTGATATTTTTCAGATTGTTGCCGCTTGCGCCTTTGAGCGAAAGGACGTGGCCATTGCCTTTTCGACGCTCTTTGGAAAACGGAATTTTCAGCGAACCGGCGAGATACTGTCCGGTCACGCTCCCTTTGATTCTTTCGATGTCTTTTGGATGGCCAGCGCCAATGACTTCACCACCCAACACCCCTGCTCGCGGACCAATATCGATAATGTGATCGGCAGAGCGAATCGTGTCCTCGTCATGCTCGACCATCAAAATCGTGTTTCCGAGTTCGCGCAAGTCGCGAAGGATATCGAGTAAGCGGTGATGATCGCGGGGGTGGAGACCAATACTTGGCTCGTCGAGTACGTAGAGCACACCGACCAACGACGAACCCACTTGCGTCGCCAGACGTATGCGTTGAGCTTCTCCGCCGGAGAGTGTTCGGGTCGGTCGATCGAGGCTGAGGTAGCCGGTTCCTACTCGAACCATGTATCCAAGGCGAGAGTCGATCTGCTTGAGAATCTTCTCGGCGACGGTTTCACTGCGCTTCGACCATTCGGACCCGCGTAGGGTTTCAAGCAATTCGGTCGCCGAAAGTGCCGCCAACTGAGTGATCGCTTTTCCAGCTATTAAAACATTCCGCGACTCTTCGCGAAGTCGTGTGCCTTTACAGTCGGGACAAACGCGGATGGCAAGCTGATCGATCTCGCCTTCTTCGTCTTCCTCGGTTTTATGGGCGATGGAGGCGGCGACACGATACTTGACGTTCGCGACTGTTCGCGGTTCGTCGCCGCTTTGATAGTCGACGGATTCGATTTCTTCGATGTCGATGGTGCCGAGCCCGTTACAAGTTCGACAGGCGCCGCGAGGGTTGTTGAAACTGAAAAAACGAGGTTCGATTTCGGGAAAACTGAAACCGCAAACGGGACAAGCGGAATACATGGAATAGCTTTTTCTCTCCCCTTTCAAGGTTTCGACCACGACGCGGCCGTTACCGTGCTGGAGAGAAGTATGAACACTTTCGGCAAGTCGAGTGCGAATTCCATCTTTCAAGACGATCTTGTCGACGACGATATCGATATCGTGGGCCTTTGTTTTAACGAGTTTTTTCGCCTTTTCGAGATCTGTGTACACGCCGTCGATTTTCGCCGAAAGAAAACCGCGCTTGAGAAACTTTTGAAACTCATTGAGAAACTCGCCCTTCTTACCTTGCGCGAAAGGCGACAAGATGATCAAGCGCGAGCCGGCACCCGCTTTTTCAATGTCGGCGATGATCTGATCGGGAGTTTGACCGGCAACGGGAACCTTGTGCGTTGGACAGTGCGCGACTCCGACTTTCGCGTAGAGAAGGCGCAAGTAATCATACACTTCCGTCACCGTGCCCACTGTCGAACGTGGGTTCAGGCCCACCGATTTCTGGTCGATGGCGATCGCCGGAGAAAGGCCGACAATGGAATCCACATCTGGTTTTTTGAGCTTGTCGAGGAAGTTCCTAGCGTAAGTCGAGAGCGAATCGACGTAGCGGCGTTGTCCTTCGGCATAAATCGTATCAAACGCGATACTCGATTTTCCGGAGCCTGAAAGACCGGTGATAACCGTGATTTTATTGCGCGGAATTTCGACGGAAATGTTCTTTAAATTGTGTTCACGCGCGCCTTTGACGCGAATACCTTCGAAATTTTCGTTCGGCCCGTGGCCGTTGTTGGGAGATCCCACAGTTCCTCCGGCGCTTTACACGAACAAATTTGAAGCGAAGCCTACAAAAGCGGTTGAACAACGCTTTCGATTTCTTTGCGAATCCTCGCCAAACCGTCGCTGGTCGTCGACTCGAATCTCAGAACTAGAACTGGCTGAGTATTCGAAGCCCTCGCAAGGGCCCAGCCATCGCGATAGCTGATGCGAATTCCGTCGATTAAGTTCACCTTGTAATCGGCGGTGTCACGATTGTAAATCGATCGAAGCTTTTCGACAATCGAGCGCTTTTTTCCTTCGGTCGTGTCGATGCGAATTTCCGGTGTGTTGAAAGCGGGAGGAAATCCGCTCAAAAGCTCGGAGATCGTTTTTCCGGACTTCGCAATGGCTTCGACCATCCTCAAGCCGGCGTATAAGGCATCGTCATAACCGTAGTTGCGGTCAGCGAAAAAAATGTGTCCGGATAACTCGCCTCCGAACGGAGCCTTCTCCTCCTTAATCTTGCTCTTGATCAGGCTATGCCCGGTTTTCCACATGATTGGCTGGCCGCCACTTTTGCGAATGTCGTCATAAAGACGGTCTGAACATTTCACGTCGCCGATAATTTTTGCGCCTTTTTGTTCCTTTAAGATCGCGCGGCTTGCGACCGCCATCATCTCATCGCCAGGTACGAAACGACCTTTATCGTCGACAAGTCCGATACGATCAGCATCGCCGTCGAAGCCAATTCCGATCGCCGCACCGGTTTCTCGCACAGCAGCCTTGAGATCTTCTAAATTTTCTTCAACCGTTGGATCGGGGTGGTGATTGGGGAAGCGGCCATCAGGTTGTTCAAAGAGAATTTTGGGCTTGAGACCGACTCCTTCGTAGAGTCGACGAGCGATCACGCCTGCGGCACCGTTTCCACAGTCGAGAACGACTTTGACTGCGCCAAGATCTTTGAACTCCTGGCGATAACGAGCGACATAGTCACCGAAAATATCAAATGTTGTATAAGCTCCCGGCCCCTTGGCATATGCGCCTTTATCCATGATTCTGCGCAGCTCTTGGATTTCTTCACCGAAAATCGTGGTTTTCCCGACGGAAATTTTGAAGCCATTGTAATCGGGAGGATTGTGACTGCCAGTGATCATGATCCCGCCAGCGGGACTGTCGAGATGAAACATAGAAAAATAAGAAATTGGCGTTGTCACCAGGCCAAGAAAGACAACCCTGGCTCCGGCGCTTTGCAATCCTTCCGACATGGCTTTGGCTAAGGAGGGACTGGAAAGCCTGGCATCATGCCCGAGAGTAACGACGGGGCTCTTTTGCGCGCCCCGATTGATCAGATAGGTAACGAAGGTCTGACCAAGAGCGAATGCGAAGCTCTCGTCGAAGTCCTTTTGATAAACACCGCGGATGTCGTATTCGCGGAAAATCTCTGCGTTCGCCATCGCAACCTCTTTCTGAAAAAGCTCGGCTCAGTCGAGTGTGAGCCGCGTGGAAGTCCGACAGAGCTTTATCGCCCAATCGATCGCCAATGTCATCGAACTGGCGTCAGCCTTGTTCTGACCAAAGATATCCTTCGCCGTGCCATGGTCAACGCTGGTGCGTACGAAAGGTAGGCCGACCGTCACGTGAATTCCGGATTTTTGCCCGTGGATCATTTTAAAGGGGATGAGACCCTGATCATGATAATTTGCGATGAAGACCGAGTAGCGGAGCCAGTTTTCGCGGAAAAAAGCCGCGTCAGGGACCAGTGGACCGACAATCTGGATCCCTTTTTCGCGCACCGCTTCTATCGCCGGTGCATGCGTTTTCATTTCTGTGTTACCGATCAACCCGCCTTCACCCGAATGGGGATTGAGGCCGAGCAGCGCCAGCGGTCGGTTAGCGAGCTTTTTTTCGAGAACCGTACGCAGCAGATCGGCGGCCCGGATTGCCTTCTCCAGCCGACTCACCGTGAGCTGGGAAACAATGCCGTCGATCGGAACGTGACCCGTCGCCAGTAAAACATTGAACTTTTCGCCGATGAAACCCATGAAAAGTTCTTTCGCATGGCTGACGCGCTTGAGGATTCCGGTGTGTCCAAGATCCGCAAGACCGGCCGACGCGATGGCACCTTTTGAGAGAGGTGCCGTGACCATTCCATCGAGATGCCCGAAGTGACTAGCTTGCGCCGAAGTTTCAACCCAAATCGGTGGCGGTAGATTCGAATTGATGTCGAGAATCTGTTTATGTGAGTCTGGGCGCTGTTTGAGGGCTTCAGGCCACGTATTCACGGTGATGCGTTTGAACTGTCGATCAATCAGCGCGAGATGTTTCTGCGGGCAGCGCGGTCCCCGCCAGAGATAGAAGATGACGCCTGGGCGAGGCTTGATTTTAGCCAAAGCCTTCGCAGTGACCTCCGATCCGATGCCGTCTGAGTCGCCGGTCGTGATCGCGATCCGCAGCGCTCCTTTTTTCGCTCCGCTCACTGCTGATTGATCCGGATGAAGGCGTCTTGGCGCAGCTGTTCGAGCCAAGATTGGAACTGTTTCTTGTAGGCTTTTTCGTAAAGTGAGGCGCGAATTTTCTCGCGATCTTTCTCCGTTCTCGGATCCGGAATGAGACGCTTCTTGTTGACTCTTGTGATGTGAAATCCGCCGTGTGTCGGAAGAACTCCTGTGAACTCACCTGTGTTGAGCTTCTTGACGACATCTTCGAGATCTTTTTGCAGCTCGCCGGTTTTGAAGATACCGAGAAGACCGCCCTGTTCGAAGGCGGTGTCTTCACTTGCCTCCGCGGCGAGGCTTTCGAAGTTCGCGCCTTCGCGAAGCTTTTTCAAAACCTGTTCCGCCCGATTTTTTGCTGCGGCGGGGCCGCCTTTCTGGCTTTGAAAGTAGATATGCGAAAGCGTGTATTCGTAAGCTTGCTCCGTGCTCGCCCCGTTAGAGGAGGTATAGGCGGCCATCACGTCGTCTTCCGAGAGTTTGATTCGCGAGGTGATAGCCTTTTCGATCAAACTCTGTCGTTCGAGGCCGGTCTTGATGAAGTCCTGGTATTGCGAAAAACTGATGCCTCGTTCTTGAAGCGCGCTCTTAAGCTCGTCGCGAGAGACGTTGTTCTTTTTTGCGATGGCGCGAATTTCCTGTTCAACACGCTCAATCGGAACCGCAAGGTTTTGCTTCTTGACCTCCGAATCGATCACTTTTTCATCGATCATCTTGTTCAGAAGTTTCTCCCGGTCCTTAAGTAAGGACTCACGGGTGGCATCATCGGGAACCAGGAGATCGTCAACGAGGCCGCCACTCCGGAGGCGATCGGCATATTTATTGAGATCGGTCAGCGTGACAATCTCATCATTTACGATTGCGACGATTCGCTCGACGATATCTCCGTGCGCAAAAGAAACGAACCCCGCCGCGACGAACGCAAAACAAGCGACCAGCGACAAACGACGAGCGCGATTCTTCGTTCGATCCAGAAGAGAACGATCAATGAACTTAGAATTCACTTCTGAAATCATCACGACCCCCGGGTTGACACTTTGATAGCGTGAATGAGGACGTCGTTTCGCTTCACTGACGACTTTCGAACTTCCTCTTCGAGCCATGCGGCGAAAGCCTTCTGAGTTTTCGCCTCCATCAAATGCGCACGTATCTTATCTTTGGCGGCCTCGAAACTCAAATGTGCTTCTGGCTCTTTCTTGAGAACCTCGAAGATGTGCCATCCGTAGGGACTCTTGAGAAGCTTACTACGGCTGCCGACCGGCATTTTAAAAGCGAGGTCAAAAACATCGAGCGTGCCCTTTTCGATCCAGCCCGTATCGCCACCTTTTGCGCTCTCAGGAGCGATCGAAAACTTCTTTGCTAAACGTTCAAGCGGAACGCCACGGCCGAGCTCATCGAGAATGCGCTTGGCGTCATCCTCTTTTTCGAGAACGACCTGCCTCAATCGGACACGTGCGGGCTGGTGGTACTGAGCTTTGTTGGCTTCGTAGTAAGCGCGCATTTCGGCGGTGCTCGGCTCATCCATATTGGCTGTGACAACGGCGACGATCTTCTTTTGCAAAAGCGTAAATTCCAAATCTTGTTTCCATTTTTCGAGCGAGAGATTTTCATCGGCTAAGGCGCGCCGAAAGGCAAAGTCGTCGGGATATTTCATACGAATTTCCGAGACCTGTGCATCGACCTCGGCCGGGCTGATGCGAACATCATGCTTTGAGGCATAGCTGCGCGTAATGGATTCGATCAGAAAGGCTTGAACCGTGTCTTCCTTGGCGCGATCGAGATTCACTTCGTCTTTGGCGTAAAGAGCATCATAACCTTTCAAGCGGAGCGCGAGACGATCGGCAAATTCCTTTGTCGAGATGTCTTTGCCGTTCACGCTGAGAACCGTCTTGCTCAAGATTTGACGTTCCTGCGAAAAACACCCGCCCAGAGAAATGCTCAGAAGAACACCCAAGGCAGCACTCGGAAACGTCTTCATCAAAAAAGAAAAGACTGGCCAAAAAGCAAAAACGAGGGCGCTGGGGCCCTCGTTCGCGAGTCCTCGAATTTTCCGCATCGAGCGATCCCCTCGACTACTTGATCAAGTTCTTGTTGATCTTGATCGGATACTGTTTTTTCAATTTGGCAAAATACGAGTCGAAAATTTCTTTACGCTTTTCATCGAAAACAGCCATTCGAATTTGCTGTTTGTTCGCATCGTTGTAACCGCGGCGTCCAGTGACCTTGACGATGTGATAACCATATTGAGTTTCGATCAAACCCCGCACCTCGCCGACCTTCATCGCCAGGGCAGCATTATAATACGAAGGCATGAGAGTCATGCGGCTCTGCCAACCGACATCGCCACCGGTTCTCTTCGAGAGAACGTCATCGGTGTAAAGACCGACGAGTTCTTCAAACGGTCGCTTGCTCTTCTTCACTTCTTCAAAAATTTCGTTGGCGCGGTCTTTGGCGGCCTTCCTTTGTTCGTCGGTCGCATCGGGGCGGAATTCGATCAGGATATGACTCGTGCGCACCTCGGGGTTTTTCTGATAGTAGGCTTGCATCTCTTTCTCGGTGACTTTGATATCGGCGATTGACTTGCCGAGATCTTTTTCGATCAGCCCCTTGTAGATCTCCTGGCGCATTCTTTCTTTCACGATCGGGTCGTCTTGGAGATTTTTTTTGGTGGCCTCTTGGACGCCCATTTCGTAGCGAATGAGGTCCTCTAGAAAAACTTCCTTGGTCGGAGGATTGAGAGTTTGTTTGAGAACTTCTTCGTACTTATCGTTTAGCTCTTTGAGGGTGATATTTTTCGTTCCGACAACCGCGACCACATCGTCGGCATAAGCGGTTCCGATCGTGAAAATCCCTGCGCAGGCCAGAGCAAGAGAAGCGAAAATGATGCGCGCCATAACTCAACCCCTTGAAGCCAGAGCATCTAAGCCTAGGCTCTTGATTTTCCTGGAAGCTTGTAGAAAAAGGCTAGCATTGGCTCTTACGGCGCAGCAATAATATTGCGGGCCTGTTGCCCCGCATCAGCAAGGGCCTCTTCGAGCCTTAGAGCTAGGTCTGGGTCATGCGGATCTTGATCACGCGTGACGGGCGGAAGACCATCTCCCCAAACGCAGACAACGCGCGCGAAAGGTTTCGGGAGGAAGGTTTTGTTCCAAGCTTTTTTGAACTCGAACGCTCGATCGCAAGCGACCGAAATCGGAAAAATCTCTCCGCCAGTCACTTTCGAAATTTCGAACACGCCGGGCTTCACCTTGTGATACGGCCCCTTAGGGCCATCGACAGCGACGCTCGGGCGCCAGCCTTCGCGTGCGAGGCGAAGAAGCCCTTTAAGTGCTGAAACTCCGCCTCGCGTGCTCGAGCCGCGCGAAGTTCGCGCGCCGAAACGACGGACAATCGAGTCCATGAGCTCTCCATCTCGACTGGTGGAGGTCATCACGGCAGCTCGGTATCTCTTGAGCAAATAGAGAATGCCAAGCTCATCGCCATGCCAGTGGGCGAGCACCATCGGTTGACCCGCGGCTAGCGCTTTTTGCATCGACTCAGGCTCGACAACACGAATTCTCCAAGTCAGGCGAAATGCCGAGTAAACGAGGAATAGCAAGTGTGGAAGAAGCAATTTGCGAATCATGATCGGGACCGAAGACGGAGCGAGCCGCAAAAGACAGATCTGGATTGAGGCGGCGGCTCCGATTTTGCCCTTTCTGAATTAATGATGCAGAAGTTTTTTGAACTCTTGAGTCAGCAGAGGCACGACTTCGAATACGTCGCCAACAATGCCATACGTCGCCTTTTGGAAGATCGGTGCATTGGGATCCTTGTTGATCGCGACGATCACCTTGCTTCCGCTCATGCCGGCGAGATGTTGGATCGCCCCGGAAATTCCACACGCGATATAAAGGGATGGCGCGACGGTTTTTCCGGTCTGTCCGACTTGCATATTGTGCGGCACCCAGCCTGCATCGACAACGGCGCGCGAAGCTCCGACAGTCGCGCCGAGAACTTCGGCAAGCTCTTCGAGGATCTTGAAATTCGCGGGCTCTTTCATGCCTCGCCCCCCGGAGACGATGACATTCGCTTCCGTAAGGTCGAGTTTTCCTGTCGCGCCTTTGACGACGTCTTTGATCGTCGTTCGCAAATCTTTGCCCGGAGCCTTCACGTCTTCGATCGTCGGAGTCTTCGCGCCGGAAGAAGGCTGAACGGTGAGCTGATTCGGCCTCATCAAGACGATCTTGATCGCACTATTTTCGAATGAAGCTTCGGCGGTGCACTTACCTGCGTACATCGGACGACGAACCTTGACGTCACCGGAGTTTGCGATCTCGAGCTCGGTGCAATCACCGATAGCTCCCGTACCGATGCGGGCGGCAACCCGCGGAAAAAGGTCGCGCGCCAGCGAAGACGACGAAGCCAACACAACAGAAGGCTTCTTCGCCGTCAAAAGGCTCGACACGACGTCGGTAAAAAGCTCGGGATTGTACCGATCAAAAACGGCATCTTCGCCCAGGAGAGCCTCGTCGACGCCCTCCTTTCCGAGCGCGCCCGTCAGACTCTTGGCCCCAGTTCCCAAAGCAATGGCAAGAATCTTCAGTCCGGATTTTCGGGCGGCAGAGAATAATTCAAGTGTGCTTTTCTTGATCTGGCCGCTTTGAGCGAATTCTGTAAATACGAGTACGGATGCCATAGGAAGTTCCCTTCTTCTTTCGTTCGCCGATCAAATCACCTTTGCTTCTTCGCGGAGAAGTTTCACAAGCTGTTGAGCCTGGGAAGCGCCATCACCGGAGAGCATTTTGACTAGCGGTTTTTCTGGTGGGAGTGCGAAGTTCTTAAAGCGGAGACGCCGGCCGCTGTCGTTGACGCCGAGTCCGGTCAAGGTCAGCTCTTTGATCGCCTTCTTCTTAGCTTTCATGATGCCGGGCAGGCTTGCGTATCTCGGCATATTGAGGCCCTTGTTCGCCGCGATGACGGCAGGCAGTTTCACCTGCGCAATTTCACGCGTCCCGCCTTCGCTTTCTCGCTCCACGGTCGCGAGGCCGTCGCCGAATTCGAGCTTCGTGACGACCGTTGCATGTGGAATCGCGAGATTCTCGGCGAGCATTTGGCTGACCGAGGCCGCATTGTCATCGATTGCCAATTTTCCGGTCAGAACACACAGGAAATCCCCGCCTTCGGCCTTGATCGCCGCAGCAAGACCGCTCGCGGTCGTCGTGGGATCGAGGTCTTCGCCGGAATCGACGACAATCGCCTCATCAGCCCCCATCGCCAAAGCGGTTCGCAGAGACTCAATCACTCGCGCCTTGGGGCCGATGCTGAGTACCGTCACGTTGGTGACTTTGCCGGCCTCCTTCATTTTGATTGATTCTTCGACGGCGAACTCATCGTAGGGATTCATCACCCACTTGACTCCCGCCGGATCGATGCCGCTCGCATCGGCTTTCAGTTTGATTTTCGCTTCGGTGTCAGGAACCTGTTTGATGCAGACATAAGCCTTCATCTTCAATGACCTCACTCTTCGAAAAAGAAAATAGAACGTCAGATATGTCAGAGAAAGGCGAGAGAAGCAAAACCTTGACCGCTCGCAAGTTCCCAATCGTTCGAGAGCGCGCCGCGAAAAGTCGCAAACCGACTGGTGCGCACGGTACACTTCGGCCTTCGAGGATTGGCATGGACAGACGCGGTGCCCGGAGTTATTGATAGAGTCATAGAAAGTGCCCAAAACGTGAGCCTTTTTCGGGTCTTGAACGGCTTTCCCGCGACTCCTCGGAGCATGAGCGGGTTGATCGTAGGGGGCGTTTGACCGGGTGCTTAAGGGAAAATGCAGTGGGATATTTTTCGTCTGCCATCGGCCGTAAACAGATCATGGGCGTGACCGGGCTGGTTTGGGCGGGTTTTGTGCTCATGCACATGGCCGGCAATCTTTTGATCGTCGTCGGTCCTACCACTTACAACAAATATGGCCATGCGATCGTGAATAACCCGCTTTTGTATTTAGCCGAGGCAGGATTAGTGATCACGCTTTTGCTGCATGTCTACGACGGAATCATGGTCACGATCCGCAACAAAATGGCACGACAAAGCAAGTACGCGATGCCAACCAATGGAGCAAAGGCCGCGCGTTTTCAGTCAAAGTGGATGATTTTTCACGGCTCGATCATCCTTGTTTTCATCATCCTTCATTTGGCGAAATTCAAATACGGGCCGGGCTTGAACGAGGGATACACCGTAACTGTTGACGGTGTGCAGATGCGTGACCTTCACCGCTTGATCACTGAAGTTTTTCGGAGCCCCGGTTATCTCGCCTGGTATGGGTTTGCCATGGTGATCGTCGGGCTGCATTTGAGCCACGGTCTGTATTCGTCGTTTGCATCGCTTGGAGTTTATCATCCGCGATTTTCTCCGGCGCTGAGCAAGATCGGCTATTTATATGCCGCCGTTGTCGCGCTCGGGTTCATTGTTCCGCCGATCTACGTCTTTCTTACGAATTGAAGAGGAAGCTATGAAGCTCGATTCGAAAATCCCGCCAGGTCCTCTCGAGAACAAGTGGGAAAACTACAAGTTCGAAATGAAGCTCGTGAATCCGGCGAATAAACGTAAGCACTCGGTTATCGTCGTCGGAACGGGGCTGGCGGGCTCCTCCGCATCGGCAACTCTTGGTGAGCTCGGTTACAAAGTAAAAACTTTTTTTATCCACGAATCGCCTCGCCGTGCGCACTCGATCGCGGCCCAAGGCGGAATCAACGCGGCCAAGAACTATCAGAATGACGGAGATTCGGTCCTTAGGCTTTTCTACGACACGATCAAGGGCGGCGATTTCCGGGCGCGCGAAGCGAATGTTTACCGGCTCGCAGAAATTTCGCCGAGAATCATCGATCATTGCGTTGCGCAGGGCGTGCCTTTTGCGCGGGAGTATGGAGGCACGCTCACGAACCGCTCTTTCGGTGGAGCGCAGGTTTCGCGTACGTTCTACGCGCGTGGACAGACTGGGCAGCAGCTGTTGATCGGCGCCTATCAGGCTATGATGCGACAGGTGGATTTGCAGCAGGTCGCTCTTTTTCCTCGGCGCGAGATGCTAGATCTCGTTCTTGTCGAGGGAGCTGCTCGTGGGATCATTGTCCGGAATCTCATCACCGGCGAAATCGAATCACATGCGGCCGATGCCGTGATTCTTGCGACAGGCGGATACGGAAACGTCTTTTACCTGTCGACGAATGCGAAGCTTTCCAACGTCACGGCGGCATGGCGCGCGCACAAGAAGGGTGCTCTGTTCGCGAACCCTTGCTTTACGCAGATTCATCCAACGTGCATTCCGGTGTCCGGGGACTATCAGTCAAAACTGACGTTGATGTCGGAGTCTTTGCGCAACGACGGTCGCGTTTGGGTTCCGAAAAACAAAGGCGACAATCGCCCGCCCGAACAAATTCCCGATAACGAGCGCGATTATTACCTGGAGAGAATCTATCCTTCATTCGGCAACTTGGCGCCCAGAGACGTGTCTTCGCGTCAGGCGAAATTTCGTACGGACGAAGGCCGTGGAGTCGGTCCTACAGGAAAAGCCGTCTATCTCGACTTTCGCGACGCGATTCAGCGCCTCGGTGTCAAAGGAATCAATGATCGCTACGACAACCTTTTTTCGATGTACGAAAAAATCACGGGCGATGATCCGTTCAAAACGCCGATGAGAATTTTTCCGGCCGTTCACTACACGATGGGCGGATTGTGGGTTGATTACAATCTCATGAGTAATATTCCGGGTCTCCATGTCCTCGGCGAGGCAAATTTTTCAGATCATGGCGCCAATCGCTTGGGGGCGTCTGCTCTCATGCAGGGGCTGGCTGACGGGTACTTCATCATCCCGTACACGATTGGGGACTACATCGCGCGCAATAAGCTTCCGAAAGTGGAAGTTGATCACGAAGCGTTCCGGAGCGCCAAAGCCGAAGTCGAAGCACGATTGAAAAAGCTTCTGACGATCAAAGGCGCACGGAGTCCGGAGGAGTTTCATCGCGCCCTCGGGCACATCATGTGGGAAAAGGTGGGGATGTCGAGAAGCGAAACTGGATTGAAACAGGCGATATCTGAAATTCGCAAACTTCGCGAAGAGTTTTGGAACGATCTGCGGATCATCGGCGATCCGAATTACGTCAATCCAGAGCTCGAAAAAGCTGGGAGGGTGGCCGATTTCATCGAGCTCGGCGAACTGACCGCGCACGACGCGCTCGAGAGGCGCGAATCTTGCGGGGGTCATTTCCGCGAGGAGTTTCAGACACCCGACGGGGAAGCTCAGCGGGATGATAAGAACTTCTGTTATGTCGCCGCATGGGAATGGGGAGGCGCAAAGACCGCGCCCGTGCTGCACAAGGAAGATTTGGCTTTTGATCGCGTTCATCTCGCGACCCGCAGCTATAAGTAGGGAGAGGCAAAATGGCCGGTAGCGGACAGACCAAGATCAATTTGAAGCTTCGCGTATGGCGCCAGGTGAATTCCGTCACCGCGGGCGCCTTCGTTGAATACGACGCCCGCGAAATCAATACGGACGCATCTTTTCTGGAAATGATTGATATCGTGAACGAGCGTCTGGTGAAAGAAGGCAAAGATCCGATTGCTTTTGATCACGACTGCCGCGAAGGAATCTGCGGTTCTTGCGCGATGACGATCAACGGGAATCCGCATGGTCCGGAGCGGGGCACGGCAACTTGCCAACTCCACATGAGAAAATTTCGCGATGGCGAAACCATTACGATTGAGCCATTTCGCGCGCGCGCGTTTCCAGTCATCAAGGATCTGTCCGTTGATCGGAAAGCGCTCGACAGCATAATCGCGGCTGGAGGCTTCGTCTCGGTCAACACGGGCAATGCGCAAGATGCCAATGCCGTTTTAGTTCCGAAAACCGAGGCTGATGAAGCTTTCAATTCGGCGGCGTGCATTGGGTGTGGTGCATGCGTTGCGGCCTGTGCCAACTCATCGGCGATGCTTTTTACGGCCGCGAAAGTGTCGCATATGGTCCACCTTCCACAAGGTCAGATGGAACGACGTCAGCGCGTATTGCGGATGATGGGCGCAATGGAAGAGGCCGGTTTCGGGAATTGCAGCAACACGGGGGCCTGTTCGCTCGCTTGTCCGAAAGAAATCAAATTCGAGAATATCGCGCGAATGAATAGAGAGTTTTTAAATGCGTCCATAAAGGGACCCTCCTGAAACAGGATCTTCAAGAATAGTTAGACTTCAGCCGACGTCCCCGACCCCCCATTGACAATCAGGCATGACCGCGCGCTGGGCATTGGTTTGTCGGGCGCGCGCTTTTTTTCAAAAGCATCGAGCTGGCGGGACGATCAACCGCAGACGTCAAGCCGAGACGGACTGTTTTTAACCGGTGATACCCCTGAAAATTTTTTGGCAAAGGGCGACATGCTTTGTTCCATTGCCGACACGTCTAATGAACTCTTCCAAGGAGGAACGCATGAGCCGATGGATCGTCTTAGTGTGTGCGATGTTCGCCGCCTTCGCCTTCGCGGCGCCAGCGAAAGGGCCGAGAAAAATGACCAGTGTGCCGGGACAGTTCGTGGTCGAACTGAAACGCGACCGCGGTGAATATTCCCAGGTTGAACTGGAAAAGAGACTCGGTGGAAAAGTCCTGAGGACGATTCGACCTAACATGGTGCTCGTGCAACGCGAAGCGAGGGATGGCTCCGAAAAAGTGGCACGCGATCTTCGGACTCTCGAAATGGTTCGCTTGGCCGAGCCAAATTACATCTTTCGTGTATTCTCCTCCCCGAACGATGTCGATTACCTGAAACAATGGAATATGAACAATTCTGGCGAGATCGATAGTGCAGGCACGCGAGGGCTGCCCGGTGTGGATGTCGGGGCCGAACGCGCATGGGAAGTCCAGAGCGGCTCAAAAGATGTGATCGTGGCCGTGGTCGACACCGGAATCGATTACACTCATCCGGAACTCATCTCGAACATGTGGACAAACGAACTCGAGGAAAAAGGCCAGAGCGGCGTCGATGACGATGGGAACGGATTTATCGACGACATTCATGGATACAATTTCGTGTCCAATACAGGCTCCCCGATGGACGACCATGGTCATGGCACGCACTGCTCAGGGACGATCGCCGCAAACCGCGACAACAGCATCGGTATCGCAGGTCTCAATCGGAACGTCAGTGTCATGGCCGTCAAATTTCTCGATGGACAAGGCGAGGGAACGCTCGAGAATGCCGTGCGTGCCCTCGACTACACGATAAAAATGAAGGCTCGGATTCTCAGCAATTCTTGGGGCGGATATGGTGAATCCGAAATCTTGAAAGAAGCCGTCGGTCGTACGCGAGACGCTGGCCAGGTGTTTGTTGCCGCCGCCGGCAATGATTCGGGCGATAACGATAGCGACAAGAATACCATCCCGGCAGCGTATGACTTCGACAACATCGTCTCGGTTGCTGCCATCGATAACCGCGGAGAGCTCGCGTCGTTTTCCAACTATGGAGCGAGCAGCGTTCATGTCGCGGCTCCTGGTGTGAACATCTATAGTACATCGATGAACGGCGGATACGAAACGATGTCAGGTACTTCGATGGCGGCTCCGCACGTGTCGGGAATTGCAGCCCTCCTCCTGGCCGCGAATCCGACTCTGAACGATAAAGGCGTCAAAGAACGGATCATGAAAGGTGCGCGACCGCTGAAGGGCCTTTCGGGAAAGATATCTGGAGGCGGTCTTTCTGACGCCTACTATACCCTTACGGGAGATCAACCGCCGGAAGACCCCAATGATCCCGGCGCCTGGGCCGAAAAGATCGAGTATCGATTTTCGAGCGATCATCCCTATCTGGAGAACGCGAATCAAACCTTCAAAATCCAGGTTTCAGGAGCTAAAAAAATCAGTGTTCATTTCTCGAAACTTGAAACTGAAAGCGGATACGACCGGGTTCAGTTCTTCAACTCGAAAGAGGAATCGTTCGGTTACTTGAGCGGCAGTAAAACCGACGGAGGATTCGGTCCGATCGTTGACGGTGATACGGTGATTCTGACGTTCACGAGCGACGGCAGCGTCAATGGTTACGGCTTTGATATTGACTCGATCGCGGTCGTTCGTTGATCAAGGTTTCTTGTGCTTTTGTTTCGAGGGTTTGGGTCGCGACCTCGTGGTCGCGACGTTCTCCGGCGAATAACCAATATCCGACAAGAACTTTTCGATGCGCAGGTTCACGAAATCGGGCAAGTCGAGTTGAGTACAATGCGATCCATAGGGAACGTTTTGAAATTGGCTGTGGCGTATTTGATGGTGCATTTTTTCTTGGTGATCGCGAGGGGTAACGCCGTCCTTGCTGCCGCTGATGATCAGAGTGGGAACATTGATTCGCTCAAGAACCGGATGACCGTCATAAGCCATCATTTCTTCAAAAAGCTTGATGAATACTTCCAGATCCATCGACGCAACCCCTCGGGCGTACACCTCGATATCCTTAAAATGGGCGAGACGTAAATTGAAGCCCCCCGCGAGAGAACTGATCGGAATGGCCAAGGGGTTCGAGATCGCGGTCTTCCATATGGTTGAAAGCGCGGTTGGGAAAGTTCTGTAGCCTTGCTTGAAAAGCTCGAAAAGCGGCGCGATCACATCGAAGCCGAACATTCCTTTGATTGGATTGGAGGCAAAACCGTTGATGAAAATGAGGCTCGAGACCGAAGAAGGATAGAGATCGAAAAAGCGTAAAATGATTTGCACCCCGTAGCTGTGACCCCAGAACGACGCCCGCTCAATACCGAGATGATCGAGGAGGCCTTTCATATCGCGCACGATCGCATCTATAGAAAGATTTTCTCGATTCGCCGGAGCGGGAGTGTTGTGATGACCTCGATAGTCAAACACGATGGTCTGATAGGCTTTGGAGAAATACCGAAGCTGGTGAAGCCAGTGGTTGATGAGGCATGCGATGCCATAGCAAAGCACGATGGGCCGTCCTTCGCCGCGCACCTCGTAGTAGATTGGAGTTCCATCGAAACTCTTAAACGAACCCGTTCGCTTTGGAACTTCGACCGTCGAATCAGCGTTCATCGAAAAATACCTGGAGCTGCGTCGTCGAAATATCGATGATATCGCCGTGCTTCAACAAACTTGCGGTAATTTCTTTGCCGTTCAATCGGACCGGCTCGGCCAAATTCTTAAATAAGACGCCGCGTCCGAGAGGCTCCAAGCGAAAGCAGGCGCCAGGCAAACTCAGGTCTTCGAGTTGGAGATCCAGTGAAGCTGAGCCAACCGAACGAGGACCGTAACCGAGGGTCCATTCCGTTCCCGCTTGAAGGCCTCGAGTGAAACACAGGCGGAGAACCGGTTGAAACGGCAAGAGTTCGATTTTTTCATACCTCGCCTCGCGGGACGCCCTTTCCAGCAGATCGCGGAGGACATCCCAGAACGTCCGAGTGACTGTTACCGCCAGGGTTGCCGGGGGCGGTTCCGGGGTCGTGACGACCGGCTCCCCGCTTGAGATGACTAAAAAGCGGGTTCGACCGAGGGTAAAGCTGACACCGGGTTCAAGTTTCAATTCGCGAACCCGCTCTTCTTGAACTTTAATTGCATTGGACGACCCGAGATCGTGCATCCAGAAACTGTTATCTGAGCGTCGCTCGATCCGCGCGTGTTTTCCTGAAAGCTTGGAATCTCGTATAGTTAGGGAGCCCTCTTTGCGGCCGATTACGAGGCCGTCGGAGATTGGAGTTCGCGTTCCCTTGAGTTCTCCATCGAGAATTTCCAGATAGAGGGCCATACACGATTCAGTATGGCAGAGATTCCGGGCGACACAACGGTCCGGTGCTTGTCGGGTGCGTTAGAGCGTGCTATTCCTTTTCGACTTTTGCAAATCGTTCCAACTCCTTGCTCCCAGCCGGCCGCGAACTTTCAGGGGTTCGTGACCACACTAACGGCGGGGGCTTTAACCGAAAGGAAGATCAAATGGCTCTGAATCTCGAAGTCCGTCCTTATTTACGCCCTTATGAAGGGGTTGTGTTGATTCATCCGGAGGCTTCCGAGGATGAACAAAAAGCGCTCTTCAAGAAGAACAAGTCCATCATCGAAGAGCAGTTCGGCGGCGCCGTTAAACATCTTGATACATGGGGAAAGCGCAGCCTTGCCAACCCGATCGAGAAACTGAAAAAGGCGGTCTATTTTCACACGACGTTCGAAGCGAACCCCCAAGCGATTGCCGAGCTCGAGCGCACCATGCGCATCAACGATCGCGTCTTACGCTTCATGCACACGCGACTCGACGAAGGAACTGATCTGAATACGCACGTTGAAAACTTTAAAAAGGCGCTAGCTGAAAGCGCGGCGCGCGAGCGTGAGCGTGAAGCGAAATTCCAAGCTCGAAAAGCTGCGATGCGCGCAGGCGGCGGACCTCGCCGGGATGATCGACGAGGCGATGACGGAGGCGGCGGCGGTGGAGGCTTCGGTGGCCCTCGAGGCCGCGGAGGTCCTGGCGGCGGCGGTTTCGGTGACGAGGGAATGGAAGACGAGGGTTGAGCGTAAGTTTTGAATTGAGGCTCGCGTGTCGATGAAGGCGATTCTAAAATTCAGCTTCTTGGTTGGGCTAGCGTTGGCGTTGTCGATGACAACGTTCGTACTCGGAGCTCTGCCGATGCGCGCGGCACGATTGGCGTACGGACGACTCGCTTTTTGGATGGGCTTCGGTGCATCGAGCGCGGCGTTGGCGGCACTCGGCCTTCCATCCTATGGCTTGACGGTTTTTGCATTGGTGGTGATCGTCGGCGTCTACACGGATATCGAAGAGCACGGCGGATCGATCTTTACATCCGCTCTCGTCGCGGTTCTCACCGCAATCGGCACGACGGCGCTTTGCGGAGGCCTGTGGCTTCATCACGCGAAAGTTCACTTGGTTGACGAAGTTCATACACAGGTTGCGACCATGGTGGATCACCTGACGGCCATGAACGTGAACGCATCGATTAACGTGGATTCGATCATGCAACAGCTTCCGTCAATGATCGTGATCGGCGTGATCATTGCGCTGGCGTTGAGCCTGATCGGTGAGCGTCGAGCGCTTCGCTGGCTTGGCGTTTCGCGACGATACCCCGAACATGCTGCGAGCCGCTCGTCTTTCAGGGTGCCTGACGTTTTGATTTGGTTAACGATCGCTGCGATTTTCGGTGCTTTTTTCAGGCACGGTAACGAAGCGATCGAAATTTTCTCGATCAATGCTCTGAACGTTTTCGTGGTGATCTTTTTCTTTCAAGGTCTGGCGATCGTTGCGCGGGCGTTTCGGGCTTTCAAGGTCGCGCCCTTTTGGCAGGGTCTTTGGTACATCGTTCTCGTTTTGCAGCTTTTTTTATTGGTCAGTCTCGTCGGTTTTGCGGACTTTTGGCTGGAGTTTCGCGAACGTTTGACGCGTAAGCCGGCGACAACAAATAAAGGTTTTTAAAGAGTTGCGCCTGAACTGGCGCACGAAGAATACGGAGTGAGTTATGAAAGTGATTCTCCAAAGAGACGTTAAGAATCTCGGTAAAGTTGGCGATCTCGTGAACGTATCGAGCGGGTTCGCGCGCAACTATCTTTTTCCTCGACGGATGGCGCTTGAGGCGACCGAAAAACGCGTACGCGAATTTGCCCACCTCAAGGCGGTTGCGGAAGTGAAGAAGAAAAAGGCGGTGTCGGAGCGTCAAGAGCTCATCAAGAAGATTCAGGGAGTCAATCTCACCATCAAGGCTTCGGCTGGCGAAAGCGATAAGCTTTTTGGCGCCGTCACCAACAACGATGTTTCAAACGAGCTTGAGAAGCATGGGTTTTCCATCGATCGTCGCGACATCGTTCTTGAAGAGCCGATCAAGATGTTGGGCCAACATAAGGCCCTGATCCGCCTCGGCGAAGGCCTGGAAGCCGAGTTGAGCGTCGCTGTCGAGCGCGCCTAGTTTTTTCGATCAGCGCCGTGAGACCATCTTGCGGCGCTCGACGTTCGCCCGTTTCTCCTTCATGTTGGCACCCCTTTTCCGCGTAATCCTCTAAACTAAAGGACATGGGGTTTGGAGCTCTTTTGCTTCGAGTTATTCGCATTGCTCTCGCTATTTCATTATTGATACAGCCGCCGCATCAGGTGTTTGCCGATACCCCGAGGAGCACTGACGATCGCGAGGAGCGAAAAATTCAGCTCGTGATCTATGCCCTCAACACGCATCGGACGTATCGTGAGCTTGTCAAAATATTCAATCGGGAAGCCGATCGAGCTTTTCTGACAAAGGCGCTTGCAGCGAACATCGATGTTCCCGTCAAGCTCAGGTACATAGAACGAAACGGGATTTCGATTCAGTTTGGTGAAGAACGCCAGACATTGTTCGTGAAAGATCTTCGCAAAACGAGGTTTGCTCTCAACAAACGAGAGTTTGGTTTCAATCCGGAGGAATCGGCCGAGGCTGCCGTGAATCGTCTCAAGCGAGAGTTAGCGGATTCGGGAGCTGTTCGATACCTTCTACCGGAAGCCCAAGCGGCTCTCGGCAAGTTCGCGTTGGTGACCTATATCATCACAGCGGCGACCATTGCGTCAGCTTGCATGCTCGAGAACTGGAATTCGAATCTCAGCTGCGTTTACCATGGCGTGACGTGGCCTCTAGCCGTGGTCGCTCTAGGAATCGGGGGCGTCGCACTTGGGCTCGATAAGCTAAAAGAATATTTCAGTCAGCACGGCTTCGATGTAAAAGAGCTCACGTGTCCCGATGCTGATCAGCCACTGCGTGCAACCGTAGCTGGTACCGAAGACAAGCTTGCGGTGGAGCTGAGGCAGAAAAAAAGCGGTCAGCCTGACAGCCTTGCTTTCATTCCGTCTGTCGGCGAAAAAGTGACACTTTACTTTAAAGACGAATGGGAGCTCGACACGGAACGAACGAAGGTGAAGCTAGATCCACAAGGCTTCGAACTCATCGCGAAAGGCGCGAAAAATCTTCGGCGAATCTGCCTTGGTCGCGACTCGAAAGCGGCGATGGTGCAATATCTTAAGGAAAAAACCAGTCAGACGACGATTGTGCCGAAGTTCAGTGAACCGGCGAAAAACGCGAAGTAGGCGCGCTCGTCCCCATGGTCGTCCATCGGACGATCGAAGAAATCTACTCGTTAGCGGCGGCTTTCTCGGGTTCCGCGAGATCTTCTTTCGCCGCCAAGAGAACATCCTGAACGTATTCAGCCAAGATTTTGCGAAGCACTTCGAGTGTAAGGCTGGATTTTTGAACACCGGCCTTTTCGAGAATTCGATTGAGTTCCGCGGAAATCATATCTTGCGGAAGCCCCGTCGCCTCGGTCACTAATCCGAACAGCTCGTCTCCCATCGATCCCCTCTTTCTTTGGGCGCCGAAGCCATTGTCTTCCCGATTCTTCCCTGAATCGGGACGGACGCGTATGTCCTGTTGGACAGACACCGTCATTTGACCAAGTGGTTAATGACGTCACAAGACCTGATGACTTCGATCTGGACAGAAGTTCGGCGTTAGCTTTTTCGGGGGTGGGCTCAGGCGTTCCCGACGGGAGAAGAGCGCTGGCGCATTTGGTTGGGCGTTGGCGGCGGCGGCGGAAGGGGGTGCTCGCCAGCACCCTCTTCGATGTTCGAGAAGCGGCCGATCTGCGCTTCCCAACGAAGCTTGACGGTGCCCGTTGGGCCGTTTCGCTGTTTTCCGACGATGACCTCTGAGAGGCCTTTGATCTCCGGGGTGTCGCGATCGTAATAGTCTTCTCGATAAAGCATCATGATCACGTCGGCGTCTTGCTCAAGCGAACCCGACTCGCGCAAGTCAGAGAGCATAGGTCGGCGATCTGAGCGACCTTCGACGCCACGATTGAGCTGCGCAAGGGCAACTACGGGAACGCCGAGTTCCTTCGCAATCGCCTTGAGGGTGCGTGAAATCTCGGAGACCGCGCGCTCTCGGCTCTCGACACGAGTTTTCAAATCCATCAGCTGAAGATAATCGATCATGATCATGTCGAGGCCGTGCTGGGCCTTGAGCCGTCGACATTTGGCTCGAATTTCGAACGGGCTGATACCGGATGTATCATCTATATAAAAAGGTGCTTCGGCCATCTTCGAAGCCCGATCGATGAGTCGCGGCCATGCGTTGTCACTCAAAGCGCCGACACGAAGATCGGAGAGGTTGACTCGGGCCTCAGAGGCCAACATCCGCATCATCAGTTGCTCACGGCCCATTTCCACCGAGAAATAGGCAAGGCTCTTTTTCTCACGCAAGGTGACGTGCTGAGCGATATTCAAGCTGAAAGCGGTTTTTCCCATGGAGGGTCGGGCAGCGATGATCGATAATTCGCCGGGCTGAAAGCCAGAGGTCATTTTATCCAAGGCACCGAAGCCGCTCGGGATTCCGGTGAACTCGGCCTTACGCTCAAAGAGCTCGGTCAGGCGGTTCATTGAATCCTTGATGAGCTCAGCTGCGCCGATGAGGCCATTGGTTTTTTTCTTCTCCGCGATTGCGAAGATCTGGCCTTCCACTTCGTCGAGAAAACTCTCAACGTTTTCATAAGACTCGTTAAAGGCCTTCTCGATGATCTCACCGCTCATGTGAATCAGTTTTCGCAGCAAAGCCTTCTCGTGCACGATTTGCGCATAGCTTTCGATGTGCGCTGCCGTCGGCGTGGCGTTCATGACTTCGGCGAGGTAGGAAGGACCGCCGATCGCATCGAGCTCTTTTTTCTCTGTTAGGAGATTGGAAACCGTAATGATGTCGATCGGCTGACTTTTTGCGTAAAGCTCGGCAATCGCGACATAGATTTTCCGATGCGCGATCTTATAAAAATCTTCTTCTGTGAGGGTCGAGGAAACTTGATCCCAGGCAAGAGGATCCACCATCAGGCCGCCAAGGATGGACTGCTCAGCATCAAGATTTTGCGGAGGAACTCTCAAAGCCATGGCAAACCCCCCTGCCGACGGTTAAAAGCTGATCCCCTGGGCGTTCTTCTGGCCACTTCTTCTTGGCCACTTCTTTTTGGCTGTAGAAATCGCGGGCCTTAGCAGGAAGTGAGTCGGGTTGACCCGCCGCTGATTATTGCTAGTAAGAAGACCAAGGCCAGCCATCGGCCGGCCTAAGCTTAATCCGGATCAATTGGCTTTTCGAATCCGAATTTTGTAATTATCGATTTTCTTTTTCAAGGTATTGCGATTGATACCGAGCATCAGCGCGGTTTTCACCTGATTTCCGTTGTGGGACATCAGCGCGAGCTCGATCAGAGGCTTCTCCACTTGCTCGATGACGATGTTGTAAAGGCCGTTGAGCTCGACCTGGGCTTCTCGCTGTTGCTGAAAGAGCACCTCAAGCTTGCTCTTCACGAGCTTCTCAAGACTGACCGACTGAAGGTTAGCAACAAAGAGATTATCCGAGTGATTCAGATTCGGTGTCATGCCTCTCCTGATGAGATCTGAAAAACCGTTAACCGACGACGAACCAAAAGACACCAACCACAAGAGTCCGCTCTCGGAGTCGCGAGCCCAATCCGGGTCGCGATCTCCTTCGGCTCACTCTTTTGCGGCACGCATCCAATAATTCAACATCGACTCACGACTGTTATGGGTTGATCAACGTCCCGCTGGTTCCGTTCATTCGTTCAAACTTTCGATCGTTCAGTTCGTTAAGTTTGTTCAAATGTTCGGCTTCGGTCCGCCGTTGAAGCTAAACGCCTCGACTTAGTGGAGACCAAATATACTTATGGAGTTGCAATTGCAACCGGGCAGATGAACTTTCTGAAAGAATTTTTTTTGCAAGCCATTTCTCGTCGACTCTTCGGAATGCTGGACTGTATAAAACGTTCGTCTTCGCGAACAGGTCGTGCGTCTTCGAGAAACTTTCGGCCCACGCAAAATCATTTTCCGAGCAAATCACGAATTTAAATTCCGAGTTGACATCAGCAAACCGCAAATTCGTTTCGAGGAAGGATTGACCTTCACCACTGTCGGGAGTTTTCACGTCAATAATTTTTTTTACGCGCGCGTCGACCGGGCCGCAGTCGATCGAGCCGCTTGTTTCGAGCGAAACAGTCAGGCCGAGATCACAGAGTCGTTTCATGAAAGGGAAAACGTCTTTCTGCACGAGAGGCTCTCCGCCCGTGACACAGACGAACCGGGCTTTATGGCGCAAAACTTCATTGATGATCTCGTCTTCGGACATCATCCGGCCAGAGTAATAGGCATAGGCTGTGTCGCAATAGCCACAACGGAGAGGGCAGCCCGAAGTGCGCACGAAAACGGTCGGGTAGCCTGCAAACGAAGACTCGCCCTGAATGCTATAAAAAATCTCGTTTATCTTGAGTGCCAAAGCCTCTCCCAAACCAAATTCCGTGATGCTCGTGCGAAGGGCTGGCTATCGAACCCCGCCGCTCCAGCGGTGGGAGCCCGAGGATGTTGCGATATGCAAGATGTAAGCAGGTCGACAAAATTAAGTAGCGCCAGCACCAAAGTCAAGAGGGCAAAAGCCAGACTAGGATTGCCCTTGGGCTTCACCTACGATTGAAGGATGAACAGCTTCCTTAAGAAGTTCCGGCGCGATGTCACCGGGGTCATGTGGCTCGCCCTGACCCTTTTTGTAAGTCTTGCGCTGTTCAGCTTTCGTCCAACCGACCCGTCGTTTAACTCCACCGGCGTTAACCTGACCGGACACAATTATTGCGGCTATATCGGAAGTTTTTTGGCGGATCTTCTTTATCAGTGCTGGGGACTGACGGCGTGGCTGGTGGTCGTGGCTTGTCTTCGTCAGGGCATCAAGACCTTTCGCGGCCAGGCCGTGTCTTGGGTCGGCCCACACCTCATATGGGCGGCGCTTCTGATGACCACGATCTCGAGTCTTCTCGGCTTGTATTTCCCGGCGAAGAGAATCTTCAGCAATCAGATCGTTATTGGCGGAGTCGTCGGCACCATGGTTTCGAAGGGGCTCGTTTCGGCGTTCAATTTCCTTGGCGTCTCGATCATTCTTTGGAGCGTCGCGCTTTTGCTCACGGTCTTTTATACGGAGCGCCCGCTACTCGATTTGTTCAAGGTGCCGATCGCCACTCTTGGACGGATTCGCCACCAGCTCAAGAGGCTCGCAGAGGCAGCCGGTCCGCTATTCGAAATCACGAAGAATGTCCCACCCCGTACTGAAAAAGCCGTCGTGGCGCCGGACGGCGCACGTGAGAAAAAAGCCTTCATACCGTTGCCGTTGCGATTCGGGCGCAATGAGGCTGTTGCGGAGACCGAAGAGGTCGATCAAGAAGAAGAAAGGGAAACACCGGTCGCTCAGAAACACCTTCGCGTAGAAACTGAAGTACAGCGCCGAAAGGTGCGACTGACCGCAAAAGTCGAACGTCGCATTGAAAACTGGAAACTTCCGGAGCTTCAGCTTCTCGAGGACCCGCCGGTGACGCGGATTCGGGTGGATGAGCGCGAGATCAACCGCAAAGCCCAGGTCCTCATCGACAAACTCGCGCAGTTTTCGGTTAAAGGCGAAGTCGTACATGCCCGGCCCGGCCCGGCGGTCACGATGTATGAATTTAAACCCAATGCAGACGTTAAGATTTCCAAAATCACCGAGCTCGCCGATGACCTCTCGTTGGCTCTCAGCAGCGAATCGGTACGAATCATCGCGCCTATCCCTGGTCGCGATGTGGTTGGCATCGAAACCTCGAATTTTCAACGGGAGACGGTGTATCTCAAGGATATTCTGGCCAACGATACGTTTTGGTCAGAAGGCATGAAGCTCCCCATCTGTCTTGGCCGACAGGCCGACGGAGAATCCAGGGTTGTAGATCTCAGAAAAATGCCACATTTGATGGTGGCGGGAACCACGGGGTCGGGAAAGTCAGTCTTTGTCGTTTCGGCCGTCACTGGACTTCTTTTCAAACATTCCCCGAAAAGCCTGCGTTTGATCTTGATTGATCCCAAGCAGGTGGATCTGGCCTCTTTCAACAATATTCCGCATCTTCTCATGCCGCCGATTCGTGAGCCGAAGAAAGCTGTTTCGGCGCTGAAGTGGGCGATCCGTGAAATGGATAAACGCTATCGATCGATGTCGAAGTTCGGTGCCCGCGGGCTCGAGGGATATAACGATGTCGTCGCGAAACTGCCCAAAGAGGAAATTGAAAAGCACGAGCAGACCAACACCGAATGGGAGCAAGACTCGCGCAAGCTCGAGCAGTATTATTTCACTCCCCAGCCGTACATAGTGATTGTGGTGGAAGAATTCGGCGATCTCATGGCTGTTGATAAAGCGAATGTGGAAAACCTTGTGGTTCGACTCGCGCAAATGGCGCGTGCGTGCGGTATTCACTTGGTTTTGGCGATGCAGAGCCCTCGCAAAGACGTTGTGACGGGCCTCATTAAGACAAATATTCCGGGCCGAATTAGCTTCAAGGTCGCTAGTAAAATGGATTCGCGAATTATTTTGGACGATTCCGGAGCTGAGCGCCTATTACCGAATGGCGATATGCTTTATCTCTCGCCGGGCGTTTCGAAGCCGCAGCGCCATCATGCGCCCTGGGTGACCGAGCCAGAGATCGCCGCGATCATGCGTTTCTGGGGTGATCAAGGCGAGCCCCAGTACGACGTCCTCGCCATGCGCGCCCTTGAAGGTTCCGGCGGAGGATTTGATCTTGGTGGCGCTGGCGAAGACGGAAGTGGTGGTTTCGGCGGCGATGGGCAGGATGAAAACGAGTACGATGAGCGCTATGATGAAGTCCTCTCCTATGTCTCTAGCCTAAAAGAAGTCAGCGCTTCGCTCTTGCAGAGAAAATTCAAGCTGGGCTATCCGCGCGCTGCGCGAATGATTGAATTGTTTGAACGCGAAGGCGTTGTCGGGCCCGCGAACGGTTCAAAACCGCGGCCAGTTTTAGTTTCTTCTTACCAGGATAAAACGTAAGTCCAGGGGCGAAGGTCTCGGTGCGACTCGCCATTATGTGAGTGATATCCCAAGTCATTTACAAACTTAGTCCATTGTCCAAGTTTGCCTCTCTTGACTCCCCTGCCTGGAGTGTAATGATTGTCAGCACCAACTCTAAGGAGGGATCTATGAATAAGTTTTTTGGACTGATCGTTGCAGCAATGGCCGCTGTTGCGATGTCTTCTCCGGCACAAGCCGACGTGAACAGCGAAGTCGTCGCTTTACAACGATCGACCATTCTTGAGGCGCAGCTTTTTGCTGGTCTCAATTGGAAAGTCGGCGACAAAGCCAGCTACAACATCAAGGTCGGCACGTTCATCAACGGAAAATCCGACAATTTCGTGCGCGAGGAGACCGACATCGGTTTCTGGATGCAGAACGATATGGATCTGACGATCCAAAAAGCGAAGGTCGAAATCCTAATCAACAAAACCAACGGTCAAATCGAAAAACTTCTCGTCAACGGGCAAGAGCAGTCCGTTCCGAAGCAAGATGTCGAGATCGTCGATCAGCATGAAGACAGCGTGACTGTTCCCGCTGGTACTTTCGACGCGATCTATGTCAAGATCAAGGACAAGGCCGATGGAAAGCTTTCGGAAGTTTGGATCAACCCCAAAGTGATGCCGATGACGGGCTCGTTGAAATCCATGCAGGACAGCGATTATGGAAAAGTCATGCAAGAGGCAACGTCGATGTACTTTGCTCCGCGCTGAACAGGCGTTGGTCAGCAGGTCTTTCTTGCGGGCGACGGTATTTTCCGTCGCCTTTCTTTTTTTGCAAACCACGTTCGCGGCTCAGAGCGTGGCACAGCCGAAACCGCCCCTCGCCACAACCGTTCCTAAAGCGGAAAATCAGCTCGAGACCTACCAAGACCTCGTTCAAAAGGCGCAAAACCTGACACTTCAGCAAGACCGCCTGCAAACGAGCCAGGTGCTTCTACGCGGGATTCAGCGCGAAAGTCGAGGCAGCCCCGCGTATCGCGAACTCGTTCGAGTTTTGGACGACCTGACATCCGTTTTCTATACCGAGAAAGCGCAAAATCTGTTCGCTACGGCTGAATCTGTCGTGGAGACCAAACCGCGTGAAGCGATCGAACAATATCAAGAGGCGTACAAATCCGAAGATCGAAACGTCTCCATCCTCAAAGGTTTGGCTCGCGCGCACCTTCGGTTGAACGAATGTGATCGAGCGGAGGCGAGAGTTCGCTCCGCCGAAGAAGTGAATCCCTATTCGGGGGAAGTGAAACTGCTCCGCCTCCAAACGCTCGCTTGTCAGAAGAACTTTGACGTACTTGCCACGCGTCTGAGCGCGCGAGATCCGGAGCTCGAAACCTTAGAAAAGAACCTGCGTGGTTTGCAGATTCTTGATCTTTGGCATCGCAAAGAATCGAAAAAGGCCAAGGCGCTCGTGATGACTTGGGAAAGCCAGTCTCCGGAGTATCCGGAGGTTTATTTCTGGAAATGGGAGATATCCAAGGACCAGGAGACCACCGACCGCGTTGCGGCCGGAAAGTATGTGCAGCTGTGCCAGAATCTGACGCCCCGGAAACGCAAAAGCTTCAGTTTGGACGTGTCTTTGTGTAAGGGAAAGGAGGCCGCGGAGCTTTTCCTGAAGCAAAAGGAAACCCAAAGCGCTCCGCCGGCGGCCGGAGAGGGGTCCAATCAGTGAGTCTAAAAAGGCTAGAAGGTCTCGGTCTCGCGCTTGGTGTTCTTTGGACGGCGAGCTTTCTCGGTTGCGGTGTGCGAGGACGGCCGCAGCCGCCGCTCACACCCGCCGAACTCGGGCGCGGCCAGCCGACCTTCAGCCGCGGATCCGAAGAGTTTGCTTTTCCCAACGTTCCTAGTCCCGAGGCGACTCCGGAAACCCGTCGAGGTTCAAACAAAAAGTCAGCGCCGCCCTCCGGAGATGCGAACTGACGGGGCATCAATGAAAAAGACCTCGAAGAAGTCGTCGAAACAATCACCGCTGAACGTGCAAAAGTTCGTTGCGACCGGCAACGACTTCCTGTTTCTCGACGCTCGCCAAGAGCGCTCTCTCGGTAAGATGGATCGCGCGAAGCTTGCGAAAATTCTCTGTGATCGACATTTTGGCGCCGGAGCCGATGGCCTGGTGTTCGTGGAAACCGGGGCCCGCGTAGCCCTGAAATGGGATTTCTACAATTCCGACGGATCGAGCGCAGAGATGTGCGGGAATGCAAGTCGGTGCATGGGTCGATGGGCGCAGAAAAACCTCGCGGTCGATGCGATCGAGTTCGAGACCGCTGCCGGTGTGGTTCGCGCAGAAGTGAAAAACAGCCATATTGTTTCGCATCTTGAGTATTTACAGATCTCGTTTGCGGTCATTTCTTTTGAGGCGGGCGGACGCCGACTTCAAGCAAGCTTGGTCAATACGGGAGTTCCCCACGCTGTTTTTGAGGTCGCCAGAATCGATGAGGTTCGGCAGGCAAGACCGATTGTCGAGGCGCTCCGTTTCCACCCGAAAACGGGTCCACACGGAACGAATGTGACGTTTTTGCAAAAACAGACGTCACAGGAATTTGCGACGGTCACCTTCGAGAGAGGCGTAGAAGATTTCACGCTTTCTTGCGGAACCGGAGTTCTCGCGGCGGCCGCAGTCGGTCTGCACGATTCAAGAGGTACGAAGGCGGAGTTGACGACCCCGGGCGGAGAGCTCAAAGTCATCTTCGGCCCGGACTGGCGTGGCGCCAGCTTGGAAGGGCCGGCGCAGTTCATTTACGAAGCGACCATGGCCGAAGGGTTTTTTCAATGAAGGATTTTTCCGGAGTTTTTACCGCTCTGATCACGCCATTCAAACGAGGCGCTATTGATTGGCCGTCTTTGCGTCGCTTGCTTAGGGCGCAGCTCGACAGCGGCATTCAGGGTTTTGTGATCTGCGGAACCACGGGAGAAAGTCCGACTCTCGACAGCGGCGAAAAAGAGGAACTCTTCAAGTTCGTCCACTCCGAGGTGAGCGGGCAAGTGCCTCTTGTGATGGGGACTGGATCCAACTGCACGAGTGAAACCGTTGCCGCAACCAAGCGTGCGGCGACCCTTTGTGCCGATGCAGCCCTCGTCGTCGTTCCCTATTACAATAAGCCCCCTCAGCGAGGACTGTTTCAGCACTTTCAAAAAGTTGCCGAAAGCTCGTCGATTCCGATCATTCTCTACAACGTCCCGGGGCGCACGGTTGCAAGACTGGATCTGGAGACGGTCGTCGAGCTGAGCCAGCTTGAGAACGTGATCGGGATCAAGGAAGCCACGGGCGATATCGAATTCGGCCGCGAGATAGTCGCCGGTTCGCACGAAAAGTTCTTCGTGACGAGCGGTGACGATGGAACGTTTCTCGATCTTATTCCCGTTGGCGCAACTGGGGTCATCTCTGTCGCCTCGCATGTTTTCCCTAAACAATTTGTCGATTGGTGCCAACGAGCGAGACAGGGAGACGGATCTGCGAGGAGCGAGTTTGCACGCATTGCCGATTTGAACTCCTGTTTTTATGTCGAGGCCAACCCCATTCCGATCAAGATGGCATTATTCGCTATGGGTCTCATCGAAAGCCCCGAGCTTCGGCTTCCGCTGGTGTCCATGTCTGAGCCTTTGGCCGCAGAGTTAAAGAAAAAGATGAAAGCGGCGGGTCTAATATGAAACATATGCGTGTTGCCGTAATCGGCATTTCCGGCCGTATGGGCCGAGAGATTGTGGCGCTCGCGCCGGAGTTGGCAGCAAAGATCGTTTGCGGCGTGGCCAAGACAGACGAAGACAAGAAATCAAACGTCGCGATTTTCACGAATATTGCCGAACTGGATGCGAAAGCCTTAGACGTCGTGATTGATTTTTCCCTGCCTCAGCTCACCCGCGAGGTGGTTCAATGGTGTGCCGAGAAAAAAAAGCCATTGGTTTGCGGCGTGACGGGGCTGACCGCCAAAGATCAGAAAGCGATCGATCAGGCGGCAAGCCGTGTTCCTCTTCTTTGGGCGCCCAATATGAGTCTGGGAATTGCCGTTTTGGCGAAAATGCTCGAGGAGTTCCGTCGGTTGCAGAATTTTGATTTTCAGGTCGAAGAGTTTCATCATTCACAAAAAAAAGACCGTCCGAGTGGCACGGCCGTTTTCCTTCAAGACAAGCTCAAATCCGTGGTCGCAAAGACGCTTCCGGAGCCCGTCGCTATCCGCGGCGGAGGAGTTTTCGGCACGCATCGTGTCTTTGCTTTCGGAGAGGAAGAGACCCTGACTCTCGAGCATACGGCCATGAACCGACGCGTCTTCGCCCGCGGAGCGCTGCAGGCGGCGAAGTGGCTTTGTCACCAAGGGCCGGGTCGTTATCAAATCGTCGATGTGCTCGAGTCGTAAAGGCTTGCTGCTAGGGCCTAATTCTGCATTGCGCCCTTGCCTTTCTGGCGCTCGAGACCTAAACCAATCGTAATCTAACGAAGAGTTGTCGAGAGATGCGTGAAGGAGATCGCTATGAAGTTTTTCATAGATACGGCGGATATTGGTGAGATTCGCGAGGCGAACGTCCGCGGCTGGGTCGATGGAGTCACAACGAATCCAACCTTGATTGCCAAGACCGGCCGTAAAATGAACGACGTGATCGTCGACATTTGCCGTGAGGTGAAGGGTCCGGTTTCGGCCGAGGTCGTTAGCCTTCAGGCCGACAAGATGTACGAGGAGGGCGTCACTCTCGCGAAGTTGCACGACAATGTCGTCGTGAAAATTCCGATGTGCGAAGAAGGTCTCATTGCAGTCCGTCGGTTTACGGCGGCGGGCATTCGGACCAACGTCACTCTGGTGTTCTCACCGCTGCAGGCACTCCTTGTCGCGAAAGCGGGAGCGTCGATGGTTTCGCCTTTCGTTGGGCGTTTGGACGATATCTCCAACGAAGGAATGGGGCTGATTACTCAGATTCGTCAAATATTTGATAACTACTCATTTAAAACCGAGATTTTGGTCGCGAGTATCCGCCATCCTATTCATGTGTTGGATTCAGCCATGGTTGGTGCTGATATCGTCACATGCCCTCTGAAGGTCATGAAGCAGCTGACTAACCACCCGTTGACCGATGCGGGTATTCAGGCCTTCCTCAAGGATTGGGAAAAAGTGCCGAAGTGAATTTTCAAAGGAGTTGAGAAAATCCAAACGAAAAACTCGGATCTCAGTTTCCAGCACAGTGGGATCCGAAGCTTGGAATTCACGTGACTTGAAGTCGCGGC
>JADMIO010604019.1_pt1 | contig 47433 bp, 46 predicted proteins | sample 8958161 | NCBI WGS metagenome assembly JADMIO01 (sample SAMN16585339, study PRJNA669376) | soil metagenome | isolation source: Crop rotation soil | place: USA: Cullars Rotation, Alabama | collected 2011
CGCGACAACTTGTCCACGTGGAATTCTAAGCTTAGGATCCCAATGTGCTGGAAAGTTCAACGCCGCGAGCGTCGCTTCCATGTTGCGCGTGTTGTGCTTGGCGCGGTCCGCGACCGCCATGACCGGGATCGAGCCGATCTTCATCCAGGTCGGACGCCGCTCGTCCCAGGACTCGGTGACACGGCAGCCGCCGGCGTCTGGTTCGAACGTGTACTCCCAGTGCGAGATCGGCACCGGCCCGTAGGTGACGTCGAAAGCGAACCGCTTGCCGGGCGTCGCGTCGGTGACCTTGACCGTCGTGCTCCAACGCAGCACGCCACGCTTGTTGTTGCCGCGAAAACGTGCACCCACAGCAGGTCCACTGGCACCGTCGACCCACTTGCCGCCGGTGTTCTCCGGGCTCCACTCCCCCATCCGCGGCAGGTCGGCCACGAGGTTGTAGACCTTGACCGGGTCGGCAGCGATCGTCGTCGTTGCCTCGGCGTCACTCATGCGGTGGGCTCCTTCAGTCGAGCATCGAAGAACGTGAAGATTCGTCGCCAGGCATCGTCCGCGGCCTCCGGGGCGAACTGGACCGCAAGCGGCTCGGTCCAACGCTGCTTGCCGGTGTGCTTGAACAGGAAGCCGTGCTTCGCCTCGGGATACTCCTTGACGTCGTGGTCGACGCCGAGCTGTTGCAACGTCGCCTCGAGCTTGCTCGCCGCGCCTTTCAGTGGCCGGTCTCTCCCGCCGTACGACGCCACGACCGGGCAGGCGTTCTCGAGCTGGCGCATCGGGTCCTTGGGCAGGAAGCCGTAGTTCGGTGCGGATGCGTCGAACCCGTCCGGTGAGACCAGCAGCGCGAGGCCACCGCCGAGGCAGAAGCCGATGACTCCGACCTTGCCGGTGCAGTCGTCATGCGCGCCGAGGAACCGGCGCGCGGCGTCGATGTCGTCGCGCGCACGGCCGGACCCGCTCGAGAGGGTGCGCAGCGTCGCGACGAGGCAGCGCGGAGTGAGCCCCCAGGAGTAGAGGTCAGGAGCGAGAGCGAGATAACCGGCCTCCGCGAACCGGTCGGCCTGGCGACGTACGTCGTCGGTCAGCCCGAAGATCTCGTGCAGCACGACGACACCCGGCCAGGGGCCGGCGCCTGACGGCGACGCCAGATAGGCGCCGAGCTCGCCCTCGGGTGCGGCATAACGGATCTCGGGCACGCCGACGAAGGTACTGGCACCCGAGCAGTCGTGCGATAAGGCCCTGGCCTCATCGCACGACTGCTACCTCAGGCGAGGAAGTGCCTCATGTCCTCAGGCGAGAAAGGCATCATCTCCCGCGAGGTCGCCGGCGAGGTCGAGCATGTCGGTGACCTTGTCGCCGAGGAACGTGAACAGGATCGAGCCGCGGGCGACTCGGGTCACGCCGTTGCGGGTGGCGGTGATCTGGTGGTAGGCGACGACGTGACCGTGACCGTCGCCGTGCACGTCGATCAGGTGCGCACGAGCAGTTCCGTCAGTGACCTCGGAGAGCTTGGCGTAGTAGCCGAGCACCGCCTCGATGCCCTTGTAGTCACCGGCGAGCGCACTTGTTCCGGGCACGTGCTGGATGACGTCGTGCGACATCAGCTGGACGAGGGTCTCGATGTCGCCGGCGTTGAACGCGGCGTAGCCCTTGCGCACGAGCGCGAGATAGCGGTCCTCCGACTGCGCCGTCGCCGTGGTCTTCCCTTTGGCATAACGCGTCGCGTCAGGCGACACGTCGACCATCACGCAGGCTTCGTCACCGATGACGTAGGCGTCGTGTCCGGCGGGGATGTCGAACATGTCGTCCGGTCCGACGTCGAACTCAGTGCCGTCATCGCACGTGATGTGCATGCGTCCGCTGACGACGTAGCCGAGGTGACGGACGAGGCAAGACTCGGTGCCGGCGATGGGCGCTACGTCAGTGGACCAGCGCCAGCCCGGCTCGAACGTCCCCTTGAGGACCGCGACGCCGCCGGCATGGCCGAGGGCGGCACGTCCCCGCGCTTTGAACGCGCGGTGTTCCCCGTCGCGCTCGATGTTGCTCGTGTACACCTGCCCCATGCGACCACCCCCAGGGTGTGCCTGCGCCGGGCGCCGGACGCGTCCGGCCGACATCGCGATCCTGACACCGCGGCGTGGTCGCTACCAGGGGACGAACCGGACGCTTTCAGGTCAGCGGCGCCGGCTGGATGCTGAAGGCCGCGTCGAGATGAGCGGTGTCGTTGAACCGGCGGATGACCCACGGCTGCGGCATCGCGACGATCTGCGAGATGGACGCGTTGTCGGCGCCGATGAACGAGAACGCGGGCGCGCCACTGGCGAGCGCCATCATCTGCCCGATCACCCCGCCGTGCACGACCACGACGACGCGCTCGCCCTGATGCTTGGCGATGATGCGCTCCATGCCGGCCCGCACCCGGGCACCGAACTCGTCGTTGCTCTCCGCGCCGGGGATGACGTCCCAGCGCTTCTCGAGAAACATCTGCACGGCGATCGGGTGACCTTCGGCGACGTACTTGCGAAAGGCCACGCCCTCCCACTCGCCGAGAAACACCTCACGCAGGTCGGGCTCGACGACCGGCTCGATGCCGAGCCGCTGGGCGAGCGGCGCGGCGGTCTGCACCGTCCGCTGCAGCGAGGTGACGTAGATCGCGTCGATGTGCTCGTGCGCCAGCCGGTCGGCGAGGCGCGCCGCCTGTTCCACGCCCTCGGGCGCCAGGGCCGGGTCGCTGTGCCCGTCGGCGCGTGGCGCGGGCTCGTCCAGCCGCGCGGGCGCCGACTCACCGTGCCGGACGATCAGCAAATCGGTGGCGCCGGGCGGCAGCGAGAAGCGGTACTGCCGGTAGACCTCCGGCTGGTCTGCTGCTTGTCCTGCTGGATCGTCTGACGCTGCCACGAGCGCGAGCGTAGCGATGGTCATTTCGTGCTCTTGCCGCCGCCGCACCCTCCGGATAGGCAACAACCAACGCCTAACCCTCGAGGGGCTCGCATGACGATGACCGTTCCGCCGCAGCAGACGACCGACGAGATCCAGATCATCCGGACGCCACCCACCATCGCCGAGGCCCAGCTGCTCGTGCAGATGGCCACCAACGACGCGGTGAGCGGTGCCGACCGCGGGTACGGCGTCCTTCGAACCTTCGAGACCCCGCCGACGCTCGGCCAGCTGCGGAAGAAGCACCCGGTCGGCTCTGAGCAGCACCACCAGGTGATGGGGTTCCTCGCGTCCTGCGAGATGACCGCCACGTTCGTGAAGCAGGGCTTGCTGAGCGAAGAGCTCGTGAACGACCTCTACTGGGTGCGCGGCGCCTGGCAGGTCAGCGAGAAGCTCTGCAAGGGCATGCGCCGGGAGGCCGGAGAGTCACGCCTCTACGAGAACTTCGAGCTGCTCGCGTCGCGCGCGACCTGACCGTCACCCGGCAGGAAAACGGCCTCCGGTGCCGAAATGCAACGGCACCAGACGAACTCGGAGGTCTCCATGCCTGCTCGCGTGGCGCTCGCCGCCGGCACCATTGCCGTCCTCGCGTCCGCCGCTGCGGTCGCCATCCCCGCCGGCGCACAGCCGGGTGGCGGTGGCTGCCAGCTCGCCGGAAACGCCAAGTTCACCAACGGCCCGAGCAGCGCGGACCACCCGTTCACCTACACGTTCAGCGGCACGCTCAGCAACTGCATGAGCAGCGAGAGCGGCGCTCCGGCCAGTGGCACCATCGCGACGCTCGTCCCGGCCAAGGGCTCCGGCACCTGCGCCAACGGCACGACCGCGGGTGTCGCGATCGTGAAGTGGGCCGGTGGCAAGCAGTCGGTCATCAGCTACACCACCAACTCGGCGGCCGCTGAGGTCGTGCTGCAGGGCACCGTGATCCCGTCGTACAAGGTCAAGAAGAAGACCTACAAGAGCACGCTCTACACGGGTGAGGGTGCGCTCGGCGACCTGGTCTTCCAGGCCGACCCCACGCAGTGCGCCGGCAGCGGTGTGACGACCGCGCCGATCAGCGGCTTCACCGGCATCGGCAGCGAGAGCTAGCGGCCGATCGCCAGATGTCGGCCTTCTATGGCCGACATGTGGCGATTGACCTCACCAGGCGTGGCCGGGCTCAGTTGGCCGTCTCCGCATTTCAACGCCGGTGTTCGGCGCGCACTCAAAGCGCCTCCGCGACGTTTCCGCGGAAACGCTTTTTCGGACATTCGGGCGAGAAACTCCGGCCACGGCGTGCAGGTGATCGGCACCTCCTGGGCACTTCCGCTTCTGCACACAAACGTTGCGCGAGGTTCTGATGATGCGCGCTTGCGATCGTTCGACGCCTCGTGGGCCACGTTTGTGTGCAGAAGCGGGGTCGAACGTCGGGGCGGGCACTTCGATCGCGGACATTCGACGTTCTAACGTCGATGAGCCGCGATGATCATGGCCTGGTGCGTGGAGCGCCGGTTCCATCGCGGTAAATGGGACACCGCTCCGAGCTTCTACCAAGCATGGCCGGGCTCGGTCGACGCCGGCTTGCGCAGCCAGCGCTGGCCCGGACCGGGTTGTGAGTGGCGGATCGTCACCGACATTCGCGCACCCACGGGCTGCTTCGTCTTCGGCACGGTGTGCTCCCACTCGGCCTGGCAGGCGCCGCCCATGACGACCAGGTCGCCGTGCCCGGGCTCGAGCCGGTAGAGAGTGCGTGAGGTGCCGCGGCGGCGCAGCAGGAACTTGCGCCGTGCGCCGAGTGACACCGTCGCGACCATCGGCTCGGTCATCACCAGCCGATTGCGATCGCCGTGCCAGGCGACGCTGTCCTGCCCGTCGCGGTAGAGGTTGACCCAGATCCGGTCGAAACCGACGTCGTAGCGGTCGGAGAGCACCTTCGCCATGTCGCGCAGGATGTCCGGGGTGTCAGTGTCGTCGGCGTCGGTCGACCAGCCGGCGGTCAGCCGCGGGTCGAGCACCTGCCGGTCATACATCCACCGCGACCGCTGGGCCCACCGCGCCTCGCCCGCGAGGTCGTCGAACACGACGTCGGAGCCGGTGAGCCAGCCCGGGCAATAGTCGACCCAGGACTGCTCGTCGAGCACGATCCGGCGCAAGCCGCAGTAGTCGAGGTCGAGCGCGACCGGTCCGCCGTCGAACAGCGACGGCTGCCACGCGACCTCGGCCCGCACCCGTCCAGGCTACGTCCGGCTCCGACAGTTTCCGGCCGCCGAGCACACCCCGGTAACTAGGCCTTCTCGGGACTGTCGCCGTAGCTGTGCTGGAACGGGTAACGGCCACCGGCCGCGGCTCCCGGCGGCGCGATTTTTGCCAGCCGCTCGAGGTCGTCGTCGGTGAGCTGCACCCGGGAGGCACCCGCGTTCTCCTCGAGGTAGGACCGCCGCTTCGTGCCAGGAATCGGTACGACGTCCTGCCCCTGCGCCATCACCCAGGCGAGGGCAAGCTGTCCTGCGGTGCAGCCCTTGTCCGCCGCGAGCCGGCGGACTTCGTCCACCAGCTCGAGGTTGCGGGTGAAGTTCTCGCCCTGGAACCGCGGGTTGTTCTTGCGGAAGTCATCGTCACCGAAGTCGTCCGGCGACGTGATCGCACCGGTGAGGAAGCCACGGCCGAGCGGACTGAACGGCACGAGACCGATCCCGAGCTCGCGGGCAACCGGCACGACCTCGTCCTCCAGGTCACGCGTCCACAACGACCATTCGCTCTGCAGCGCAGTGATCGGATGCACTGCGACGGCGCGACGCAACGTCGCGGCGCTCGCCTCGGACAGACCCAGGTGTCGCACCTTGCCGGCCGTGACCAGCTCCGACATCGCACCGACGGTGTCCTCGATCGGCACCTTCGGGTCGACGCGGTGCTGGTAGTAGAGGTCGATGCGGTCGGTGCCAAGCCGCTGCAGCGACGCATCACATGCACTGCGGACATAGTCGGGACGGCCGTTGACCGCGTTCATGCCGCCGCTGGAGTCGCGCGACAACGAGAACTTCGTCGCCAGCACCACTTCGTCGCGACGGTCGCGAATGGCGCGCCCGACGAGCGACTCGTTGTGGCCGTCGCCGTACACATCTGCGGTGTCGAGGAAGAACACGCCGAGGTCCAACGCCCGATGAATCGTCGCGATCGACTCGTGCTCGTCCGCCGGGCCGTAGGACTGCGACATGCCCATGCAGCCGAGCCCCTGCATCGAGACCTCGAGCTTGTCCGGGCCCAACGTGCGGGTCGGCATGGAGATGTCAGCCATGAGTCGATCCTTCCTCGTCGTCGATCGCCCTCACGATGTCCTGCGCGCGCATCGCGCCCGGCGGCGACCCCTGTCTTGCCGCTCGGTTGGCAAGCATCTGCAAGGTGACGTTGGCCGGCGTCGGGACGTCGTACTGGCGGCCGAGCAGCACGATCTCGCCGTTGAGATAGTCCGCCTCGATGCTGCCGAGCCCGCGAGCCAGGCTCTGCCACGACGACCCGCCCATCCGCGCGCGACCTTCGACGGGCGCATGCTGCACCTGGTCGCGCCGACGTTCGACCCACTCATCGTCGCTGACCCAGTCGACGCCGGCAGCGGTGAAACAGGCCTCGGCCTCGGCGCGTAACCGCGCATCCAGGTCGCGGACGACCGCCATCGTTTCGGCGTCGTCGTCATGCGCGTGACCGCACAACGCCTCGATCGCGTTGCCGAGGTTGCGCAGCAGCTTCGCGTACTTCCACCGCATGACGTCGCCGGTCGCGCGCGAGACGAAGTTGCTCGCGGTGAGCGCCTCCGCCACGCCTTCGTCGAGCGGAGACGTCCCATGCGGCCAGCGACCGACGTCGAGCAGGCCGCTGTACGGCGCTCCCTGGGCCTCGACGTGTCCCGGTTCGAGCAGGACTGCGGGCAGCATGACGACGACGCCGTGCACGTCGGCGAACCGGCGCGCAGCGATTCGCTCGTTGGCAACGCCGTTCTGCGCACAGAAGACCGGCAGCGCGGTGGCCGCCGTTTCGCCGTCGACAGGCAAACCCGCCACAGCATCCAACAGCGCGGTCGTGTCCTGCGTCTTGGTCGCGAGCAGCAACACGTCGTCGCGCCGCAACGCGAGCGCAGCCGGATCGTCGACGACGTCGGCGTGCACGGTCAGGGAGCGCATCGGCGTCGCCAGCTGCAAGCCGGTGGAACGCATCGCCTGCGCGTGCGCGCCGCGCGCGACGAACACCACCTCGTGGCCGCTGTCGTGCAGCAGCCCACCGATCGTGCCGCCGACGGCGCCTGCACCGAGGATCACGAACCGCATCGGGCCAATCCTGCCCGTGGAACAATCGGCCTGGATACGGGGAGGCGTCCATGACCATCGTCGACGACGCGAAGGCTGTCCAGGACGACCTTGTCGATCTGCGCCGCCGGCTGCACCGTGAGCCGGAGCTCGGCCTGCAGCTGCCACGCACGCAGGAGCGTGTACTCGAAGCGCTGCAAGGGCTGCCGCTGGACGTCAGCACCGGCAAGGGGCTGACGTCTGTGACGGCAGTTCTCCGCGGACAGGCGGCGACCACCGCCCACCGGCGACGCGTCCTGCTGCGCGGCGACATGGATGCGCTGCCGGTGAGCGAGCAGACCGGTCTCGACTTCGCCGCGATCGGCGACACCATGCACGCCTGCGGTCACGACCTGCATACCGCGATGCTCGTCGGCGCGGCGCACGTGCTGAGTGCGCAACGGGACCGGCTCGCCGGCGACGTCGTCTTCATGTTCCAACCCGGCGAGGAAGGCCACGACGGAGCACGGCACATGGTCGAGGAAGGCGTGCTCGACGCTGCCGGCGGCCGGGTCGACGCGGCGCTCGCGCTGCACGTCACCTCCGGCATGCTGCCGCGCGGTGTCTTCGCCGCCCGACCCGGGCCGGTGATGGCCGCTGCCGATGTCCTGCGGGTCAATGTCCGGGGTGCCGGCGGGCATGGCTCGTCTCCCCACCGCGCGAAGGACCCGATCCCGGCCGCGTGCGAGATGGTCGTCGCGCTGCAGACGTTCGTCACGCGCCGCTTCGACGTGTTCGACCCGGTCGTCATCACCATCGGCGCGTTCCACTCCGGCACGGCACACAACGTCATCCCCGAGTCGGCGTACTTCGAGGCGACCGTCAGGTCGTTCTCGCAGGCGTCGCACCAACGCGTGCTCGAGGAGTCCGTGCGGGTCTGTCGCGGCATCGCTGCCGCGCACGGCCTCGAGGTCGACGCGGTCGCCGAAGCGCTCTACCCCGTCACCGTCAACGACGCGAGCCAGGTCAGCGCGGTCGCGTCCACCGTCGCCGAGCTGTACGGCGACGACCGCTACTTCACACTGCCCAACCCGATTCCGGGTTCGGAGGACTTCTCCCGGGTGCTCGACGCGGTCCCCGGCGCGATGGTCTTCCTGGGAGCGACACCAGCGGACCGCGACCCGGCGACCGCGCCGTTCAACCACGCTCCCGAGGCGGCGTTCGACGACGCGGTGATGGCGGACGGTGTCGGGGTGCTGGCAACGTTCGCGCAGCGGCAGCTGGCCGGTCCGGCGACGGCGTCCTGACATAGTGGGCGGATGCTTTCCGAGGGCACGACAGCGCCGGACTTCACGCTGCCTGACCATCACGGCGACGTCGTCCGGTTGAGCGATCTCCGCGGCGAGTGGGTGCTGCTCTGGTGGTATCCCAAGGCGTCGACGCCTGGTTGAACGATCGAAGGCAGGGCGCTGCGTGACAGCGCCGCGAGCTTCGACAACGCGCACTGCGAGGTGCTGGGCGCGTCGTTCGACACGATCGAGGAGAACCGCGCTTTTGCCGAGGCGGAGAACTTCGGCTTCCGGCTGCTCAGCGACGTCGACCGCACGGTCGGTCGGGTTTACGGCGCTGCGCGCGGCGACGACGACCCGCTGGCCTCGCTGCCGAAGCGGGTCTCCTACCTGATCGATCCCGACGGAATGATCCGTCGGGTCTACGCGGTCAGCGACACCGCCGGTCACGCGGCCGAGGTGATCGTCGACCTGGAGCAGCTCCGCGCATGAACGCGACGCGAGTCGCAGTCGTGACCGGCGCTGGTCGAGGCATCGGCCTCGCCATCGCGACTGCCCTCGCTCGTGACGGGTGGACGGTGGCAGGTGCTGACGTCGAGAAGACGGAGTTCACCGTCGATGTCAGCATGCTGGACTCGGTCAAGGAGCTCGTTCGGCGGGTCGAAGCGGAGCTCGGTCCGATCGACCTCTTCGTCAACAACGCCGGCGTGATGTGGGTCGGGCCGTTCGACGAGGAGCCGGAGATCACGTCGCACCGCATGCTCGACGTCAACCTGATCGGCGTCATCAACGGTTTCCGCGCCGTTGCCCCGCTGATGCGCGAGCGCGGCCGCGGCCACATCCTCACGATCGCGTCGGCCGCGAGCCGCCTGGCGCCGCCGGGTGAGGCGACCTACGCCGCGTCGAAGCACGGCGTCCTCGGCTACAGCACCGCAGTTCGTCGCGAGCTGAAGGGCAGCGGCATCGACGTGTCGCTCATCTGCCCGGTCGTCGTGCGGACAGAGCTCGCCGCCGGCACCAGCAGCGGTGCGGCCCGCAGCCTTCGCCCTGAGCAGGTGGCCAAGGCCGTGATGGACGTCGTACGACGTCCTCGGTTCATCACGTTCGTGCCGCGGCATGTGACATTGCTCACGACAGCGCTCGCGCTGCTGCCGCAGCAGGCCCGCGACTGGCTGAGCGAGCGCACCGTGCCTGACCAGGTCCGGAACACCGACCGCAGCCAGCGCGCCGACTACGAGCGCCGACTCACGGGTCGGAACGATCCTTGATCGCAAAGGAACGAGCCGCTACAACGCTCGGGTGACCTCTCTTGCTGCCGAAGGCCGTCGTGGCGCGCCGGTGCCGGACCAACCTGCGGCCTACACGTCGCCGGGGTTGTCGTTGCGTGGCGCGGCGAGCATCTTCGCCGGCTGCCTCAACGCGCGGCTGATCGCCGCGGGGCTGGTGGTCGCGGTCGTCGCGCGTCTCGCGGTCGGTGGCTGGTCGACGACCGACGCGATCGTGGCCGGCGTCATACTCGCCGCCGAGCCGCTGACCGAGTGGGTCATCCACGTGACGATCCTTCATCTGCGTCCGTTCACGGTGCGTGGACGCACGATCGACCTCTACATCGCGAAGCGGCACCGCAGCCACCACCAGGATCCGCGAGTGATCCGGCACGTGCTGATCCCGCGACCGGTCGTCGTCCGGCTGCTGATCTTCAGCGTGCCGCTCTACTGGCTCGTGACGCCGACGATCCGCAGCGGTCTGACCGGTCTCGTCACCGGCTACGCGATGTTGCTCACCTATGAGTGGACGCACTTCCTCATCCACTCGAGCTACCCGCCGAAGTCTTGGTACTACCGCTACATCCACCGCGCGCACCGGCTGCACCACTACAAGAACGAGAAGTACTGGTTCGGCGTCACCATCCATCTCGGTGACCACCTGCTGCGCACGTTCCCCGCGCGCGACGCAGTGGAGACGTCGCCGACGGCGCGCACCCTCGGCGTCGAACCGGTCTGACCCTCTTCCTTAGGATCGGCGGGTGCGACTCCTGCTGATCGGCGCTCCCGGGGCAGGAAAAGGCACACAGGCGACCCGCATCGCCGAGCACTTCGGCGTCGCGCACCTGTCGAGCGGTGACTTGCTGCGCGAGCACGTCGCCAACGGGACGACGATCGGGCGCACTGCGCAGGAGTACATGGAGCGCGGCGACCTGGTGCCCGACTCGGTCGTGCTCGACATGCTGCGCAAACCGGTCGTCGAGGCGAGCGCCGCCGGCGGCTATGTCCTCGACGGCTTTCCCCGCACCGTCGAGCAGGCGGAAGCCGCGTACGCAGTCGCGAAGGGCCTCGGCGTCGCCGTGCAGGTCGCCGTTCACCTCGAGGTCGACCCGAAGTCGCTGATCGAACGTCTGGTCGCACGTGGTCGCGAGAGCGGCCGGACCGACGACACTCCCGAGGTGATCGAGCACCGGATCTCGGTCTACGAGGAGCGGACGCGGCCGCTGCTGGAGTACTACCGCGAGCGAGAACGGCTCGTCACCGTCAACGGTGACCGGCCGATCGACGAGGTCACCTGGTCGGTCGTCGTGCAGCTGCAGCGGGTCAAGCGCCTTCTCGAAGACGACTGACCAGTCGGTCGAGGAACGGGCGCTGGCCCTTCACGAGCTTCACCTGCGCGACCTCGATCGGCCACCACGCGGCGCGGTCGATCTCCGGAAACTCCGCGATCGTGCCGCTGCGGGGCGGCCACTCCATCGTGAAGGTGCCGGGCACGACGTCGGCGGGATCGAGACTCCCCTCCGCTGCCCAGACGGTGAGCCGTTTCCCACTCGGTTGGCGCAGCACGCCAAGTGCCAGCAAGGCGTCGGGCTCGAACGGCGGCGCGACGCCGAGCTCTTCGGTGAACTCGCGCAACGCAGCGGCGAGCGGCTGCTCGTCGTCGCCGTAGAGACCTTTCGGGATCGACCACGCCGCGTCGTCCTTGCCGGACCAGAACGGGCCGCCCATGCGTCCGAGCAAGACCTCGAGCTCATCCGCCGAGGATCGGTAGAGCAGGATCCCCGCACTCCGCACGACCACGTCAGCATCTTGTCGTCTCTAGCCTGGCGGTCATGCGGCGCGTCTCCCCTGCCGAGTTCGTGCTCGCGCACACGCGAGAGCGGCATGCGCCGTTCGTGCCGGAGGTCCGGCTGCATCTCGCCGACGACTCGCTCGAGCTCTGGGAAGCGACAGAGGTCGCGGTCGAGCGCGGCGACCTGCCGCCGCCGTTCTGGGCGTTCGTCTGGGCCGGCGGCCAGGCTGTCGCCCGCTACGTCCTCGACCACGACGTCGTCGCCGGCCGAGACGTCGTCGACGTCGCCACTGGTTCGGGACTCGTCGCGGTCGCTGCAGCACTGTGCGGCGCGACGACCGTGAACGCGTACGACGTCGACCCGATGGCTGTCGCCGCGACGAAGCTGAACGCGCGACTCAACAACGTGGCCGTCGACGTGCACGAGGCGGACGTGCGCGACATCGCTGTCGCCCCAGAAACGCTCGTGCTCGTCGGCGATGTCTTCTACGACGAGAAGATCGCAGCAGCGATGCTTCCGGCTCTCAGCGCGTTCGTCGCTGCCGGAGCTGAGGTGATCGTCGGCGATCCGCACCGTGCCTATCTCCCGCGCGAACAGCTGGGCCCGCTGGCGACGTACGACGTCGATGTCGAGACCGACATCGAGGACGCACCGGTGAAACCGACGCTGGTCGGTCGGCTGCTGGCGGAGCCGCGTCCGAGTTGAGAGGTTTTTCCGCCGTGTCGTGACGGAGGTCGAGCGCTATCGCGTCGTACCGTGGCCGAGTGAGCTTCGGGAGCGACTCGCCGATCTTCTACGACATGATCGCGTCGCTCGGCGTCGAGCGGGACGTCGCCGAGGCCAGAGCCGCGGAGCTGCGCGGCATCCTCGCGGACGTCGAGGGGCTGCACGAGCCCAACGCGGGCGGCGAGTGCCCCGCCTGCCGCACGCCAGGGCCGTGCCTGACGCTTCAGCTCGCGCACGGCCTGGTGACGCTGGAAGCCGCGTTCGCCGCACTGCGGGACAACCAGCCCATCGACCTCGTCGCTGCGGAGACCGCGCGGCCCTCGCCGCCGGTTCCCAGCCTGAAGGAGCTCATGGCGGTCGCGCCGCGAGGAGTCGACCGGTTCTTCGAGGCGCTCCTCGCCGACCCGCCCGCTCCGGGGCGTCGGCGCGACACGGCCTGACCTCCTGGGCAAGGATGGGGCCGTGACCGACACGGCGCCGACCTCGGTGATGCCCGCGGCCTTCCTGGGCCACGGCAACCCGATGAACGCGCTCGACACCAACCGCTACACCGAGGCGTGGCGTGCCTTCGGCGAAACAGTGCCGCGGCCCCGCGCGATCCTCGTCGTGTCCGCGCACTGGTACATCAACGCGACGGCAGTCACGGCGATGCCGAAGCCGCGCACGATTCACGACTTCTACGGCTTCCCCCCAGAGCTGTTCGCGGTCGACTACCCCGCGCCGGGACTCCCCGAGCTGGCCGAGGAGGTCAGCGACCTCGCGCAGCCGACCTGGGTCGGCGCGGACGCGGATGCCTGGGGCATCGACCACGGCACCTGGTCGGTGCTCGTCCACGCGTTCCCCAAGGCCGACATCCCGGTCGTGCAGCTGTCCATCAATGCCGACAAGGGCTTCGACTATCACCTCGAGCTGGGTCGCAAGCTGGCGCCGCTGCGCAACAGCGGTGTGTTGGTCATCGGCAGCGGCAACGTGGTGCACAACCTCGGTGCCATGAACTGGAAGACCGCGGACGCCGGCTACGAGTGGGCGCAGCGGTTCGATGAGGCTGCCAAGGAGCTGATGACGAGCAACTCGACGGCTGTCACCGACCTCGACGCGCATCGCGACTTCGCGCACGCTGTGCCGACACCGGACCACTTCCTGCCGCTGCTTTATCTCGCCGGTCTTGCCTCGGCTGACAGCAACCGCACCGACGTGCTCATCGACGGTTACGCGTACGGCTCGTTGTCGATGACGGCGTACACGATCGGGTTGCCGCCGCTCGAGCCGCCGTCGACGTCGGCAGCGGCGCCCGAGCTGCCCGCCGACGTTCCCCCTGACGAGACCAACCTGTGATGCGCGAGGCGAAGTTCATCGGCATGAGCGCTGACGGGGAAGCGCTTGTCGTCGAGGTCGGCGGGGAACACCTCCGCGTCGCCGCCGACGACGACCTGCGCAAGGCGCTCGCCGGCGACGGGCAGATGTCGATACCGCTCGAGGCGCGGCTCACACCGCGCGAGGTGCAGCACCGGATCCGCTGCGGTCAGACCGCCGCGGAGATCGCCGCTTCGACCGGCGTCGCGATCGAGCTGATCGCGCGCTTCGAAGGTCCGGTCCTCGACGAACGGCGGCATCACGCCGAGCAGGCGCAACGCGCCGAGATCGACGGGCAGACCCTGGCTGAGCGCGCCAACGAGATGGCAGGCGCCGACGTTCCCTGGGACGCATGGCTCGGCGACGACGACCGCTGGCGGGTTCGCGTGCGGCTCGGCGAGCACCGCAGCGCCACCTGGGCGTGGGACCCGCGCACCCGGCGGCTGCGCGCTCTCGACGACGTGGCCCGGACGATCCAGACCGGAGGCGCCGCGGTCGACGCACTCGACGCCGTTCTGCGTCCAGTGGCGACGACACCGCGACGCACACCGACGACTCCACCGCGACGGTTCGACGACGACGAGGAACCGGTCGACGAGGAACCGGTCGCGACGCAGCCGGTCGCGACGCAGCCGGTCGCGACGGAGCCGGTCGACGTCCAACTGGTCGACATCGAGCCGGCGGATGCGGTCGTCGCGGTCGAGCCGGCCGACGCGGTTGAGCCGGTCGCGCCACCCGTCGCGGACCGGCCGAAGAAGCGCGCGAGCGTGCCCTCCTGGGACGACATCGTCATGGGCACTACGCGGCGGCCCGCAAGCGACGACAGCGAAGGCCGCACCTCCAGCTAACCCCGATTGCTGGACGGTCACTGACCTATCGGATGCAACCAATAACCGGGGCTCCAAGCTGCGCTGATCTTCGCCGTCGTGACCACTTTCAGCCGCGGCACGCCGTGCCTGTGGTCACCACCGCGAAGATCTGCGCGTCGTGAAGGTGCCGTCCCAGCCGCCGGCCCTTCGCGATGGCCCAGAAACGTTTCCGCGGAAACGTCTGTGGACAACAGTGGCCGCCCAGGAGGCGCTGCTCCGGATGGGCCATGGTGCCCACTGGCTCCCGGCGTGATGATCGGCTCATCACGACGAGAAGGGATGCGGCGATGAGCACGTGGAACGCGATGACCTACGAGGGCAAGGACACGATCCTGCGCGTCGTACAGCGCGAAGCCGAACAGTTCTTCGCGCTCGCGTCGCCACCCGAGGCATGGGAGCGGCCGACCCAGTCGTGCCCGGGCTGGACGACCCGCGACGTCGTCGGGCACATCGTCGACACGACCGAGGGCTACTTTGCGGCTTTTGACGCGGCCCGCGGCGGGATCCAGGCGCCGGAACCGCACGGCCTCGCCAAGATGAGCAAGCTCGTCGACGAGCGCGCGACAGCGTTCCGCGGGGTGTCGCAGGCCGAGATGATCGAACGGCTCGAAACAGACCAGCAGAAGATGATGGGCATCCTCGAGCCGCTCGGCCCCGAGGACTGGACCGGGCTCATGGTCACGCACTCCTACATGGGTCCGGTGCCGGCGTTCTTCTACGCCGCCGGTCAACTCATGGACTACGGCGTCCACTCCTGGGACCTGCGTCAGGGGCTCGGCATCGGCCACGGTCTGCCCGGCGACGCCGCCGACCTGCTCGTGCCGTTCATGTTCGCGGTCTGGCAGGGCACCGTGCAGGCCGACGTCGTGAGCGAGGCCTGTGAGATCGGCATCCGCGTCGGTGGCCGCAACGCCGGCGACTACGTCGTGCGGATCGACTCCGGTGGTCTCACTTACGAACCTGGCGATGTCGAGGCGTTGCCGGCGTACATCGAGTTCGATGCCGGAAGCTTCGTGCTCACCGCGTTCGGGCGGATCAACGGCGGCACGGTGCGCGGCGACCTGCCGACTGCTGAACGCTTCCTGAGCTCGTTCTTCCGCATCTAGCTCTCGGCGTCGTACTCCTCGGGCGGGTGGCCCTGCGGCAGCTGATGCTTGGCCACCCGCGCCGTCGGTGTGCGCGGCAACGCGTCGACCTGCTGCCAGTAGCGCGGCACCTTGAACGCCGTCAGCTGCTGGGCCGCATGCACTCGCAACGCCTTGAGGTCAAGCGTCTCGCCGGCCGCTGCAACAACGAACGCCTTGACCTCCTCCTCAGACAGGTCGGACGGGACGCCCATGACAGCGCACTCGGCGACACTCGGGTGAGAGCCGATCGCATCCTCGACCTCCGCGGGCGACAGGTTCTCGCCGCGACGCCGGATGACCTCCTTCTTGCGCGCGACGAACGTGTAGGTGTCGTCGGCGTTGACGGTCACCAGGTCGCCGGTGTGCAGCCATCCGTCGACCACCGTCTGCGCACTCTCCGCGGGCATCTCCCAGTAGCCGGGCGTGACGACGGGGTTGCGCAGCAACAGCTCCCCCGACTCGCCGGCGGCCAGGTCGCGTCCGTCGTCGTCGACGACGCGCGCGTCGTTGACGTGCCCGTGCACAGGATGCTGCCGCGTCGTGCCGAGCGTCCCGTAGGGGCGCGATCCGTGCGGCCAGATCAGCCCGTACGGCGACTCCGACATCGCATAGCCACAGACGATGCGCAGGCCGAAGCGCTGCTCGAAGGCACGTTGCCACTCCTCCGTCGGCGACGGTCCCGTGTAGCAGAGCCGGAGCGACGTGTCGGCGTCGTCCGGCCGCACTGGCTGGCGCATCAGGATCTCGAGCATGGCGCCGATCGCGTTGAACTCGGTCGCGCCATGTCGACGGGCGGCGTCGATGAAGTCGCGGGCCGAGAACTGCGGGAGCAGCACTAGGCCCGCACCAACGCTGAGTGAACCCATCACCGAGTAGGCCGGCGCGTTGACGTGGAACAACGGAAGTGACGTCATCAGCACGTCGTCGGCGGTGAGCTCCATCCACCACGGGAAGCCGGCGCCGGCCCACGCATACGCGCGGTGCGTCTGCATGACCAGCTTGCTGCGACCGGTGGTCCCGGACGTCGGGATCAAGCAGGCCACGTCGCCCGGCTCGGCGACCGCCGGCAACCCGGCCGACGTCTCCGGCGGGACACGCCAGTCGCCGACAAGGTCCTCGATGTCCGCGAGCTCGGCTGTGATCCTGGCCTGCGCAAGGGCATCCGCGACGGTGCGGGCGAGGTCGGGGTCGGTCACGACCAGCCGCGGCCGCGTCTGCGTGAGCAACCCGGCCAGCTCGACCGCCGTGGCAGCCGGGTTCGTCGGCACTGCGATGGCGCCGACGCACGTCGTGGCGAGCCACGCGAGCAGGTACGGCGGAGTCGTGCGTGTCGTGAGAAGCACGCGGTCGCCAGGCTCGACCCTCGCCGTCCGCAACCGGTCAACCACTGCCGCGACTCGCCCGACGGCGGTCGCGAACGTCGCCGTTCCGTCGTCAGTGCGGATCCACGTGCGGTCGCCGTACGACGCCGACGCGGTGGCCAGCGCCTGCGCGATCGTCTCGGCCACGCGGCGGTGAGAGGGACTAGCCGAGCTTGCTCTTCAGGAACAACACGGCCCGGTCGAGCGCAACCTTCGCGTTGTCCGGGTCGTAGGTGCCGAGCGCGTCCTTCTCGTTGGCGAAGGCGTGGCCGGTGCCGGGGTAGACGATGAACTCCACGTCCTTGCCCATGTCCTTGAGCTGCTTCTCCAGGTCCTTGACCGGACCTGGTCCGAAGAAGTCGTCGTTCTCGGCGAAGTGTCCCTGCACCGACGCGGTCAGCCCGCTCCAGTCCGGCGCCATGTCGCCAAGCGGTGCGCCGTAGAACGGCGCAGCCGCGGCGACCTTGTCACCCTGCAGCGCAGAGATGAGCAACGTGAGCATGCCGCCCATGCAGAAGCCGATGACACCGACCTTGTCGCCGGTCACGGCCTCGTGGCCGAGCAGATAGTCGATGGCACCACCCATGTCGCGCGCTGCGCGGTCCGGTGGCAACGACTGCATCAGCTCGTTGGCCTTGTCCATCTCGGTGTGCTCCGCGATCTCACCGTGGTAGAGGTCGGGAGCAAGAGCGACGAAGCCATCAGCCGCCAGCCGGTCGCACGTGTCCTTGATCTGCGGCACCAGACCCCACCACTCCTGGATGACCAGGAGGCCGGGGCCGCTTCCTGACTCGGGGACCGAGAGGTAGCCGGACGCGGTGTCGCCGTTGCTGCGGAACTCAACCGTAGATCCCATGCACACAAACCTAGGCGACGGCAGAATGGAGGACGTGGTTCGGGTCCGGCGCTTCGTCGCCCTCGGTGACAGCTTCACCGAGGGACTGTCGGACCTGCGCCCCGACGGCCGGCCGCGAGGCTGGGCCGACCTCGTGGCGGACGTGCTCGCAACCGAGACCGACGACTTCTCCTACGCCAACCTGGCGGTGCGCAGCTTGCGCATCGACGAGATCGTCGACCAGCAGCTGCCCGTCGCGGTTTCGCTCCGTCCGGACCTGGCCAGCATCGCCGGCGGCGCCAACGACTTGCTCGGCCTTCGCGTCAACGTCGACCACGTCGTGCAACGGCTCGACGAGGCGGTGCGCACGTTGCGCTCGACCGGAGCAGAGGTCGTGGTCTTCGCCGGCTTCGATGCGCGTGCGCAGCTGCCGACCGGCCGGCTGCTCACCGCTCGCACCATCACTTACAACGACGGCATTCGAGCCTCGGCCGCAGCCCACGGCGCGATCTTGATCGACCTGTGGTCGATGCGCGAGCTGTGGGACCCGCGGCTGTGGTCGAACGACCGGTTGCACCTCTCGACTCTCGGTCATCGCCACATTGCACGCGTCGTGCTCGAAACGATCGGATACGCCGCACCGGCCGAGTGGCGGCTGCCAACCGAAACACCTCGCAGCCGCAGCTGGCTTCGCGCCCGGGTCGCGGAGCTCGCCTGGTCACAGCAACATCTGGTGCCGTGGGCGGTGCGCAAGCTGCGTGGCCGGTCGATGGGTGACGGCCGGTCGCCGAAGTACCCAGACCTCGTGCGCTGGCAGCCCGAGCGCTGAGAGGCCGGCTCAGTCCGCCGGCAGCAGTCCCGCCGTGCGCAGGCCTTCCTTCGCCGCCTCGGCCTGCCCGTTGCGTGCGATGACGTCGTACTTCATGGCGACGAGCGCCTTCGTCGAGCTGAAGTCGCGACGACCGCGGGTCGCTGCATGTCCCGCGTAACCGAACAGTGCACCCCACACGGCGCCGATGACGATGCCGCCGAACACGACACCCAGCCAGTTCGCACCCGTCGTGAAGAAACCGATCACGAGACCGATCATCAGTCCGAACCATGCACCGCTGGCCATGCCAGCAGTCGCGGCGCGGCCTTTCGTCAGCCGCCCGGTCACCCGCTCGACCAGGCGCAGGTCGGACCCGACGATGTCGAGGTGCTCGACGGGGAAGCCGTCGTCGGACAGCCGGTCCACCGCCGCCTGCGCGTCCTCGTAGGACGAGTAGCTGGCAACGGCGTTCCACGCCATGCTCGCCGGGTCGAGACGCACGGCAGGTGCAGTCGGGATCGTCATGCCACTATTTCTGCCCCATCCCGATGAACGGACACTGAAGCGCGGGCTATTTCGGTTGCAATCGGGCGCCGCCGTCGACGCGCAGCACCTCGGCGTTCATGTAGGAGTTGGTGAGCAGCTCCACGATCATCGTGGCGAGCTCCTCGGCGCGGCCGAGTCGCTTCGGGAAGAGCACGTCGCGCTTGAGGGTGTCCTTGAACGCCTCCGACGCCGGCCCCTCGCCGTAGATCGGTGTGTCGAACAGCCCCGGCGCAACACAGTTGAGCCGCACGCCAACCACCGCCAGGTCGCGCGCGATCGGCAGCGTCATGCCCACCACGCCGCCCTTGCTGGCGCTGTACGCCGCCTGGCCGATCTGACCGTCGTACGCCGCCAGAGACGCCAGCGTGACGATCGCGCCTCGCTCACCGGACTCGTCGACGGGTTGCGTACGGCCCATCGCGGTGGCCGCGATGCGGATCGTGTTGAACGTGCCGACCAGGTTGATGGACAGCACCCGCTGGAACGCGTCGAGGTCGTGCGCCGAGGAGAACTCGCCGTCCTTGCCGATCGTGCGGCTCGCCCAGCCGATGCCGGCGGCAGTGACCGTCGTACGCAACGCACCGAGGGACTCCGCGGCGGTGACCGCCGCGATGAGGTCGTCGGTCTTGGTGACGTCGGCGTGCACGTAGTCACCGCCGATGTCGGCCGCGACCTGCTTGCCGCGGTCGTCGTTGAGGTCGGCCACGACGACCTTGGCGCCGCGTTCGGCGAGCAGCCGGGCGGCGGCTTCGCCGAGCCCGGACGCGCCGCCTGTCACGAGCGAGGACGTGTTGCGGAGGTCGAGCACGAGGTTCTCCCATTGGCAGACGGACGCGGTCTGTGGGAGATCGTCTCAGTCCTCCACAGATGACAACCGAGCCGCCCGCTCAGGCGTCATGTCGTCGGAGCCTGGGAGTCGAGCCCGACCACCCACTCCGGTCGGCATCAGGAGGCCGGGATGAAGACGACAGCCCTCACGATCTCTGCGCTCGCAGTGCTGGCCGCCGGTTGCGGCGGGCAGGCGGCCGCCCACTCGAGCGCGCCGCCGGCCGGCCACTCCGCCCGGCTGATCTCAGTGGCGTCCGACAACAGCACATCGCGCTGCACGGTCGGCCAGCTCTCGGTGCGTCTCGGCCGGGCAGGGCACGCCGCCGGCAGCACCTACCAGCCGATCGTCTTCACCAACACGGGCAGCTCATCGTGCACGCTCACCGGCTACCCCGGCGTCTCCTATGTCGCGCCCAAGTCCGGCTCCCAGGTCGGTGCTGCCGCCAGCCGTGACGCGGCGAACTCTCCGCACACGGTGACGCTCGCCTCGGGCGGCCACGCTGCGGCACTGCTGCAGCTGGCCAACTACATCAACTACCCCGCCTCGTCGTGCCAGGCGAAGCCGGTCAGCGGCCTGCGCGTCTACCCGCCGGGGTCGAAGTCCGCGGCCTACATCGCCTTCGCGCACAACCGCAAGGCCTGCTCGAGCAACGTCCAGCAGCTGACCGTGCGGGCCGTGCTCAAGGGCCAGTCCGGTCAGTGACGCCCGGCCGGGCGACGTACATCGGCGGGATGTCGACGGCGATCTCGGGCCCGAGGGCGGCACCGCCCGAAAGCTCGAGATCGTCGCCGCTCCAGAACCGTCCGGGGTCGTAGTAGTTCGCCGGCCGGTCGGCATCCAGCAAGCCCATCGCGGAGTACGTCGTCGCCAGCAGCTCGGCGCAATAGGTCTGCTCGAGCGGCGCCGGTTGACGCAACCGCCCGAGCGCCCAGCGCGCCGCGAGCTGCGCCGTCTTGGGAAACGGTGTCCCGTCGAGGCGCGCGATCGTCCGCAGCACGGCGTCCTCCATCTCGGGAGTGACGTCGACCTGCAGCTGCCGGAACCACGCGCGCTGGCCGTAGCGCTGTGCCCACACCAGCACGGCGTCGCGGAGGTCGTGTAGCTGAACGCCGCGATGCTTGGTGCCGGTCCAGGCATCCGGCAGCGACTGGCCGAGCTCGGCGTGCCACATCAACGGCGGCAGGTCCTCGATCACGACGGCCATGCCTACGTGATTGATGGGTGCGTTGGTGAAGGTACGGATCATGAGGTCCGCAGCCGACTCGCCGCGAAAGAGCCAGATGTCGCCAGTCCGGGTCTGGGCGACGGCGTCGTCAAGAGGCACCGGCGCCGCTGCGCCATCATGACCGTCTGCCACGAGAGGAGTCTGCCCTGATGCGCCCGATCTGGAAGTGGTTGGGACTCGCCGGGCTCGCCGGCGTGGCCGCGACAGGGGTCGTCGTCGCGAGGTCCGAGCGCCGAAGGGCGTCGTACACGCCGGAACAGGTGAGGGCGCGGCTGCACGAGCGCCACGCGCAGATCGAACGGGCCGACCGGGGCTGATCTTCGCTTCACAGCGGACGTCCAGGTTCGCCTCAGGCCGACTGCAGGCTGATCGACGACAAAGGTTGCATGACACCGACCGCCGTCGCCGAGAGGCCGGTCACCGTGGGGCCGAGGACCAGCGCTCCGGTCGCCACGCCGAACCCCGGGGCGCACCCGGACGCGGTTCTGTGGGCCATCGCGGCAGGCGCGTTCGCGACGCTGCTGCTCTGGTGGCACAACACGCCGGCGATCTCCGGCTTCGGTGACTGGCTGACCAATGCCGGACGGATCACCGGGCTGCTCGCCGGCTACGGCGTCGTCGTGCTCGTCGCGCTGATGGCGCGGATCCCGCCGCTGGAGCGCGGCATCGGCACCGATCGGCTGGCGCGCTGGCACGCGAGTGGCGGCCGCTACACGGTGAGCCTCGTCGTTGCGCACGGGCTGCTGATCACCTGGGGCTACGCCGTCACCGCACACACCAACGTCGTCAGCCAGACGAAGACGCTGCTCATCAGCTATCCCGACGTGCTGATGGCATCCGTCGCCGGACTGCTACTGGTCGGCGTGGGTGTCGTGTCGATGCGTGCGGCGCGCAAGCGGATGCGCTACGAGACGTGGTACTACCTGCACTTCTACACCTACCTCGCGGTTGCGCTGGCGTTCAGTCACCAGTTCGCGACCGGCGCGGAGTTCATGAACAACTTCGCTGCTCGGGTCGTGTGGGCAGCGATGTACGTCGCCGTCGCAGCGGCGATCATCTGGTACCGGTTTGTCGTGCCGATCCGCCAGGCCGTGCGCCAACAGCTGCGGGTCGAGTCGGTGCACGAAGAAGGACCCGGCGTCGTGTCGATCGTCATCGCCGGACCTCGCGTGCACAAGATGGCCGCGCAGTCGGGGCAGTTCTTCCGCTGGCGCTTTCTCACCCGCGATCTGTGGTGGGCAAGCAACCCCTACTCGCTGTCCGCCGCTCCCCTGCCCGACCGGCTGCGCATCACCGTGAAGACGCTGGGCGACCACAGCGCCGCACTTGCACGACTGCGTCCCGGAACGCGGGTGTGGGCCGAGGGTCCGTACGGCGCCATGACACCGGCTCGGCGTCGTGGGAAGAAGACTCTGCTCATCGCCGGTGGCGTCGGCGTGACGCCGCTGCGTGCACTGTTTCAGACCTTGCCGGCCGAGCCTGGCGACCTGACGCTCGTCTACCGCGCAGGCAGCGACAACGACGTCGTCTTCCGCCACGAGCTGCAGGCAATCGCCAAAGCTCGCGGTGCGCGGCTGCACATCGTCACAGGTCATCGGCGCGACCTGCGTCATGACCCGCTGTCGTCGACGGCACTCAGCCGCAACGTCCCGGACCTGTGTGACCACGACGTCTACGTCTGCGGGCCGGCCGGGATGACTGCCGGCGTCGTACGGGCGTTGCGGGCAGCGAAGGTGCCGCGACGCCAGATCCACTCCGAAAGCTTCGAGTTCTAGCCGGAAGGCGGCCTGTCCTCATGAAACGCGTCGTTCTCGCGATCGTCAGCACCGTGGCGTCGCTGGTGATGGTGCTGTCGTTCAAGACGCACAGCCCGTCTGCAGCCGCGACACCGCCGGCGGCGATCAGCACCACCACGGGGTCTCCGGCGACATCGCAGAAGTCGACGACCACTGCGAGTACGGCCAAGACCTACACGGGCGGCGCAGCGGACACCCGCTACGGCCCGGTGCAGGTGCGCATCGTCGTCAAGAACGGCAAGGTCACGAACGTGTCGGCGATCGAGTACCCGATGAGCGATCCGCGGGACGTTCAGATCAACTCGTACGCGATCCCTGCGCTGAACTCGGAAGCAGCGTCTGCGGGCAGCGCAGGCATCGACATGATCTCGGGCGCGACCTACACCAGCGAGGGATACATCGCCTCCTTGCAGGACGCACTGAACCAGGCGGGGTTGTGACAACCACCGTCGCACCGCTGCCTGCGACGCAGCGAACGCTGCACGTCGAGGAGTGCATGGGCACCGTCTTCACCATCGACATCCGCGATCCCGGCGACTGGACCGGCGCCGTCGAAGCACTGGTCGGCTGGTTGCAGTTCATCGACGCGACCTTCAGCACTTATCGCGATGACAGTGACATCAGCCGCATTCGGCGGGGCGAGCTGTCCGTCGAGGACGCCGACCGGCACGTCGCTGAAGTCCTCGGCTTGTGCGTCGAGGCGCAGCATGCGACCGGCGGCTACTTCACTGCGCAGCCCGATGGTCGTCTCGACCCGACCGGCCTGGTGAAGGGCTGGTCGATCGAACGCGCAAGCCTTCTGCTGCGTCGGCTCGGTTCGGACAACCACGCTGTGAACGGCGGCGGTGACATGCAGATTGCCGGCGAAGCCGAGCCAGGCCGGCCGTGGACGGTCGGAGTCGTGGACCCTGCCGACCGGTGTCGCGTGCTCACACGCCTCGAGTGCACCGACCTCGCCGTCGCCACCTCAGGCGTCGGGGAACGCGGCGCGCACATCGTCGACCCGTTCACGAGGCGGCCAGCGGTCGCGCTCGCGTCGGCGACAGTGATCGGTCCCAGCCTCACCGACGCCGACGCCTATGCGACGGCCGCCTGCGCGATGGGCCCCCAAGCGCTGAGCTGGCTCGAATCGCTTCCCGGCTACGACGCCCTGCTCGTCACTCCAGAAGGTGCGCAGATTCGCACCTCGGGATGGTGAAGTAGCGGCCACTATCTGCCGGGTGGCCCGGAGCCACCGGCGGCAGCCCGCCGTCGCAGCGCGAACGCGACGACGGCCGCACCCAGCGCCGCCCCCGCACCCACGAGAGCGAACACCCACGTGTGCGAGCCCTCCGAAGACGCGGGTTCTGCAACAGCAACGGGAGTCGCAGCGGTTGGCGCAGCCGCCGGGGTGCTCAGTGACGACTGGGTCGCCTTCGGCCTTGCGGCGCGGGTCTTCCCACCGGCGCGCGGCGAAGCCGGACGGTCGTGCGTCGGCGCGGTCGACGGAGGGGGCAGGCCGCCCGGAGGCGGCGGTGAGCCGGTCAGCGTGTAATGCGTCGGTGCCGGTTGGCTGACGGTCACCGTGAACGTGCCGTACGCCACCCGTTTGTTCCCGTGCGTGTCCGTCTGCTGAGCGACGACCTTGTTGGCGCCCGGGCTCGTCGTGTCCGGAACTCGCACGATCGCGGTGAATCGTCCGCCGCTGCTCACCGGGACGTCATTGGCGACGTACAGCGAGGAGATGAGGATCGACACCCGCCCACATGGGCTCGTGCAGAACGACGCTCCCGTGACCTTGATGACGGTCATCGGCGGTCCGTACGGCGGACTCAGCTGCATGGCCGGGCCGGCTGCGAATGCGGGAGCAGCCGCCGCAAGCGCGGTCGCCGCCCCTCCGCATGCGAGGACGGCTCCCATCAGCAGGCCTGAAAGCCGCGTCAGTTTCATCACCGAGTCAGACGGTAGACCGGGCGCCACGGTTTCGCGCCCGGTCCACCAAACTCCCCCTTTGTCCCGGTCTACTTCACGGTCACGAACCGGGTCGACGAGTTGTTCGGCTGGTACGGGTCAGGTGTCGGCGGCGCGGACGTCGATGCGACGGTCGCCGACGACGTGATGGTCTGCTTGTTGCCGGTGATGTAGAAGTTCACCTGGAACGACAGGGTGCTGCCTGCCGCACGTGTTGCCAGCAGCGATACCGGTGGGTTGTTGCAGATGAGCACGGTCCCGACCGGCGGTGCGCAACCCAGGCTGTTCGAGATGTACTTGCCCTGCTTCACGGTCGGCAACTGCTGCGTGATCGTCACGTGTTGAGCGTCTGACGGGCCGAAGTTGGTCACCGTGATCCCGTAGTGAATCGTCGTCGACGGCTTGTAGATCGCCGAGTCCGACGTGAGAGCGATCGCCAGGTCAGCCGAGGTGACGATCGGTGTGTCCACGGCGCCGTTGCCGTTCGGGCTCCCTGCCGCCGTCGCCGTCGCAGCGTTGTGCATGGCCGCGGTCGGCAGTGTCGATGCCTTCACAGTGGTGTAGATGAAGACCACCTCCGACTGTCCGGGATCGAGATCAGGAAGCTGGCAGGTGACCGTCGTCGTGTTGGTCTGGTAACCGCACGTCCCCACACCGCCTGTGGACGTGAAGCTCACGCCTGAGGGCAGCGGGTCGGTCAGCGTGACCTGCCTGGCGGTCGAGGGGCCGCCGTTGCTGACCGTCAGCTGGTAGCTGAGGGGAAGGCCCGCCGTGGCCGGGTTGGGCGTCGCGGCGATGGCGACCGCGATGCTCGACTGGACCGACACCGTCGTGTCCGTGTGCGCCAGGTCGTTGGAGTTGTTCGGATCGAAGGTGTCGCTCGAGACCCGGGCGTCGTTGTGCAGCACGCCGGTTGTCTGCGGGTTGATCGTCGCGTTGATGGTCATCGTGCTCGACGTAGCGCTCGGCGCAAGCGACCCCAGGGCGCACGTCGTCGGGCGGGTCGAGTCGCCCGGCACTCCGGCGTGGCAGGTCGCTCCCGACATGCTCACGCTGGTGATCGCGACGCCGGCCGGCACGTTGTCGGTGATGAGCACGTTCTTCGCCGTTGACGGCCCGTTGTTGAAGACGCTAAGGCTCCACGTCGTCGTCGGCAGGCCCGCGGTGCTCGATCCGCTGGCGGTCTTGGTGAGCGCAAGGTCGGCCACGCCGGTCACGGTGAGGTCGACCTCGACCGTGTTGTTGGTGGCATCGGGGTCAGGGGTGTCACTCCTGGCCAGCGCCTGGTTGTCGACGTCCTGGCCCTCACTCGAGCTGACCGTGTAGGTGAGCGTCACGCGTCCGCTCTGCGTCGTCGACTGCTGCGGCAGGCTGCCGATGTTGCAGCTGATCTTCTTGCCGCCGGTCACGGGACTCACCGTGCAGCTGGTGGACCCCGGTGTCACCGAGACGTTCGAGATGGTGATGCTCGACGTCCCGGCGCTCGCGAGGACCGTGTCGTCCACGACGACCCGGCGGGCGTACGAGGGGCCGTGGTTGTCGACGAAGACCGAGCAGTTGATCGGGCTGCCGGCCGTGATCGTCGTGTCCGGCTTGCACAGCTTGGTGACTTCGAGGTCGGCAGAGTCGTTCACCAGTGCGGTGTCCGACACCGTGTTGTTGCTCGTGTCCGGATCGACGACAGCGCCGCTCGTGACAGAGGCGTTGTTCGTGATGCTTGTCGGCCCTCCGGCTGCCGACACGGTGTCGGCATGGACAAGCGTGGCGATCTTGAAGGTGATGCTCTTGCCGACGTCGAGGTCGCCGACGTTGCAGGTGACGACCTGGGCGAGCGCGGTGCATCCCGCCGGCGGGTTGAGGTTGTTGCTCAGGTAGTCCACCTGCGCCGGCAGCGTGTCGGTGACGGTGACGTCCGGAGCCGGATCCGGTCCGTGGTTGGTCACCGTGAGGCTCCAGGTCAGCTGAGTGCCCGCGATCGCCGGGTCAGGTGAATGCGTCTTCTGCACCTCGAGATCTGAATGCGGAAGGTCGATCTCCCACGCTGCACGGCCGGCACTGGACGTGTAAGCCTTGCCGGTCTTCTCGTCGTAGAAGAACCCGGTCGAGCGGGAGATCTGCACCGAGCCGCGCAACCCGGACCAGGTCGAACCGTCGTCGCTGGACGCGAAGATTCCGTTGTCGATGGTGCCGACCAGCAGCGCGTTGCTGTTCCGGTCGAAGTCGATCGACGTCACGAACCCGGGAAGTGACCACTGCGCTCCGCCGGTGACCAGGTTGGTCAGGGTCGGGTCGGCGGTGAACGACGCGCCGCCGTTGGTGCTCCGCATCATCGATGGGGTCCCGCCGTCGTCCTCGGCGTACAGCAGCAACGGGTTGCCTGCGTCCACACCGATACGCGACGGCGCCGCCAGCCCGGTGCCGATCGTCGTCCGCGTGGACGACGAGTTGAGCGGGCCCGTGATCCGTTGCAGGACGTTGCCTCCCGGCGTGTTGTTCAACAGGTAGAACGTCGGGCTGGCCGATGATCCACTCGCCAGCAGCTGGATCGGGTTGCTGTTGGCCGGCAGGTCGCTGCCGAGCTGTGTCCAGCTCCCACCCGTGTCAGTGGTGACGTAGATCTGGAATGGCTGCGAGCCGCTCGCCGATTGGAAGATCACCGCGTAGCGCTGGTTGCCGAACTGCGCGCCAACCGGGTTGCCGAACGCCGGCAGGTTGACGCCGGACGGTGGGCTGATGTTGCCCTGGCTGCTCATTGCCTCGTTGTTGCTGAACAGCTTGCCGGCCACGCCCCCGGTGATCGGGAAGCAGCACTCCTTGTAGACGACCGTCGATGGGGGGCCGTCCTGGTCGGCGAACACGCCATAGACGTCAGGGCCCTGCTCGGACCACGTGCCGCCACCGTCACCTGTGTTCCAGATTCCGTTGTCCTGCGTCGGGAAGTACACATCGGTGTGACCGGTGTACGACGATCCGGCAACAGCGTTGGCTTGCAGCGCGTGCAGTCCGACGTTGGCCTGGCTGAAGTTGGGGCTGTTGTCACAGCCGTCGGACGTCTTGAAGATGCCGCCGTCGCCGGATGACAAGAACGGACAACCGTCGGCGCCGAACGCGATGTCCGAAGAGTCAGGCGCGTTGTGGACGGCCTGGATGCTGCCGTCGTAGTCACTGAACGAGCCACCGTTTGCGCCGTCCCCGACATTGCATGTGGTGGCGGGCAGGCGGGTGATGTCGCATTGCTGGTGGAGCCAGTTGCTGTCCGTCGCGAAAAACACCTCGAAGTGGTTGTTCGTGCCGTCGAACCCCGGCGCCGTGATGACGTTGGCCGGGCGGCAGTTGCCGTCGTTGGTCGGGTTGAGGTCCGTGAACGACGTCCCACCGTTGTCGCTTTCCTGGAGCTGACCGAGGCAGAGGCCGTTCGAGGCGCTGGTGGCGCTGAAGTTGGCCAGGAAGACGACGGCGTTCCCCGTGTTCGGGGCCTCCGCCAGCCGGCATCGGGCGCCGCCACCGGCAAGCGCGCCGGCGTTCTGTGCCCACGTGCTGCCGCTGTTGGTCGAGCGGAAGAAGCCGCTCGCGCCGCAGGTATCGACCGTGTACGGGCCGGACCCGAGGATCTTGACGTCCCAGAAGAGGTTGCCGACGCCGTTGGGCGTGACGTTGGTCCAGGTGTTGCCCGAGTCGGTCGACTTGACCAGGCCGCAGTCCGTCGCGACGAAGGCCGTAAGCGCTCCCGGCGTGCCGTTGCCGATGGCGATCTCGTGCGCGCTGCGCGCGTTGCCGCCGCAGGACGTCGTCGCGGCCCGGGTCCACGTCGTGCCGCCGTCGTGGCTGACGTAGATCTCGGCGTTGGTCGTGCTCGAGGCGCCGTCGTACTGACCGGTCGCAATGACGAGGCTCGGGTCGCTGCTGGAGAACTGCACGTCGTCCATGGCGGTCAAGGGCAGACCGTCAACATGCGTCCAGTGGTCGCCGGCGTCGTTGGAGCGCCAGACACCACCCAGCTCTTCGGCGGCCAGCACGATTTGGTTGTTGACCGGGTTGACGGCGAGTCTTTCGTTTCGCCCACCGAACAGCACGCCGGATCCGACCGAGTTGCCGCTGATGTCCTTCACCACCGAAGGCGCCGTGAATGCCGACGCTGCCGGAGCGAGCGCGGCTTGAACCGCGGCTAGCCCTGGCAGGAGACCGACAATCGCGGCGACGACCGCGCCGATCGAAAGTCCAGTGTGCGAAACAGAGCGCGCGCGAACCTGACCAGACATGTCGCTCCCCCCCGGCGATGCTTGCCGGAACGCATATGCGCGCAGCCTGATCGCGACGCGCGGCGACGACAAGACGCCAACTTTGCTCAGCCGTGAGAGGGCAACACGTAGTGCATTGACTGCATGACGGCATGACCCGGCGTCGCATTTATCTAGCCGTCCGACGGGAAAACGAGCCAGCCGCCGCGATGCGAAGCAGTCATCGTTACTCGCCGCAACCGACTGTGGCACTGCGTTAAGCGGTCAGCACGGACTACGAATGTCACACCAAAGAGTTGCCACACGGTCGTGACGCGACCGTGTTTTGCGCTCTCAGTTGTTGATGAGTGGGTCTCGTGGCAGGCCGAGAATGCGTTCGGCGATCTGGTTGCGCTTGATCTCCGACGTACCGCCGGCGATCGACAACGCCCGGCTCATCAACACCATCGGTCCGGTGAGTGCACCTGCGCCCTCGAGGTACGCCGTCTCCGAGCCGTTGAGGTCGGCGAGGATCTCCGCCGCGTCGTGGGCGAGCTCGGACAGCACGAGCTTCGTCACATTGCCTTCCGGTCCCGGCCCGCCGCCAGCGACCGCACGCGACGCGCTACGCAGGTTCATGGCGGCCATGGCGGCTTTGTTCGCGACATAGCGGCCGATGCGCTGAGATCCCCCGGCGAGTCGCTCGGGGTGGTCGTCGTACGCCTTGATGAGAACCTCCGACGGCATCGACATGCCGCCGTCGCCACCACCGATGCTGACGCTCTCGTTGCCGAGCGTCGCCCGCGCGACGGTCCATCCGCCGTTGACCGGACCGATCACGTCCTCGTCCGGAACGAACACGTCGTTGAAGAAGACCTCGTTGAAGTCGGATGCACCGGACGTCTGGCGCAGCGGCCGTACTTCGACGCCCTTCGCGTTCATGTCGATGACCATCATCGTGATGCCCTGGTGCTTCGGCACGTCGGGATCCGTGCGCACCGTCGCGAAGCCCTTGCCGGCCTCGTGCGCGCCGCTCGTCCAGACTTTCTGCCCGTTGACCAGCCAGCCGCCCTCAGTGCGCGTGCCGCGCGTCTTGATGCCCGCGGCGTCGGAGCCCGCCCCCGGCTCACTGAACAGCTGGCACCAGATCAGCTCCTGCCGCAGCGCCGGCGGGACCAGCCGTTGCACCTGTTCGGGCGTCGCGTGCTGGATGACGGTGAGGAGGTTCCAGCCGGTGATGCCGTACGAAGGGCGCTTGATGCCAGCGGCGGCGAACTCCTGCTCGATGACAAGCTGCTCGACCGCCGTCGCGTCGCGTCCCCACGGCTTCGGCCAGTGCGGCTGCACGTAGCCGGTCTCGATCATCGCGTCACGCCGACCGGCTTCGTCGAGGTCCTTGATGCGGTCGACGAACTCGCGCACCTCGGTGCGGATCGCCTCCGCCTCGGGCGGCAGATCGATGCTCCGTTCACGTACGACGCCCCTGCGCGCCAGCTCGGTCGCGTCGGCGGCAGCGCTGTCACTGTCCAGCAGCGCGCGCAGCACCGTCGCCCGGCGAAGATAGAGGTGCGCGTCGTGCTCCCAGGTCATCCCGATGCCGCCGTGCACCTGCTGGTTGAGAACGGCACACGTGTAGGCGGCCTGGCCGGCAAGAGTCGCGGCCGTCGCAGCGGTGAACGCTCGCTGGTCGCCGCCGGCGGCCGCGGCACGCGCGGCATCCCACGTCACGGCAGTTGCCATCTCGGTCGCGACGGCCATGTTGGCGCAGTGGTGCTTGACCGCCTGGAACGTCGCGATCACGCGGCCGAACTGCTCGCGAACCTTGGCATACTCCGCCGCCATCTCCGTCGCACCGCGCGCGACGCCGACGGCTTCGGCGCTCAGGACGACACGCGCGAGATCGCGAAGCGTCGCCCGCGCACCAGGGATGACGGTGACTTGCACCTTGTCCAGCGCGACGCGGGCGGTGCGGCGCGCGGGGTCGAGGTTCTTCGGAACCACGCGCTGGACCCCGGCGTCGGAGAGGTCGACGAGGACCGCATCCTCGCCCGCAGGCACAAGAAGAAGGTCTGCACTACCGCCGCCGAGCGCCACGGCAACCGTGCCGGTCGCGATGCTGTCGTTCACGGTGAGATCTGAGGCGAGGCCGATCGCCGCGGTGCGGCTGCCGTCGGCGAGTGCGGGAAGCTGCGTCTTCTTCGTCGCGTCGTCAGCGTCGCTGTCGATGACAGCACTCGCGATGACGGTCGGGACGACGTTGCCCGGGGTTACCGCACGGCCGAGCTCCTCGACGGCAACGACGAGGTCGGTGAGATCGCCGCCGGAGCCGCCGTACTCCTCAGGAAGGTGCAGGCCCAAGACACCCATGCCGACCAGGTCGGACCACGCGGCCGGTGGCTGCTCTGTCTCCGCTTCGAGCAGTGCGCGGTTGTCGGCGCGGGCGTCTCGGCGGCGGAGCAACTGCGAGACGGAGTCGGCGAGGGCGCGCTGGTCGTCAGTGATCGCGATGGGCACGCCGCATCTTTTCAGGTGGGCTGCTGCTGGCGCACCCGTGGTTGGTGCCTCGCGCTCAGTGCAGCGTCAAGCAGCCAGCGGAAAAAGCGTTTCCGCGGAAACGCCTTCGGGCCGGTCGAACGCCCCGATGAAGGTCAGGATGACGTCGATCGCGTACTGATCCATCCGGCTGCCGTCCCAACTGCCCTGCACGGCATCCTTCGGAACCGACGAGTCGAAGGCCAGCGATGCCCTGGACTGCATGGCCGGCGGGGTGGGCTCGACCGTGACCCCAGTCGGACCGAGTAGCGCCCACTTGCCGACTGCTCTCGTCACGATCGTGAAGCCGCCCTCGTGCACCACCCAGTGATGACCGTCGCACAGGCTGATCAGGTTGCGCGGGCAGGTGGACCCGCCATTGGCCCAGTGCCGGATGTGATGGATTTCGGTCGCCCGCCTGGTGCAGGCCGGTGCCTGGCACATTCCTCGGTCGCGCGCTTCGACGGCTCGTCTGAGGCGGCCGCCGATTCGCCGGGTGCGACGGCCGAGGTGCAGTGGCATGCCGTGGACGTCCTCGGTGACGGAATACGTCGGGCAGTCGCAGGTCAGCCGACGCAGGCTGGAGCTGTGCAGTCTGGCGTGGGTGAACAACTCGGCTGCGTCATCGTCCGCTGCCGTGTCCACGACGTCATCCGGTCGCCGAAGCTGCTCTTCCGTCGCGTGGATGACGAGCTGGAAACGCTCGGCCTGCGAGGGCGTCGCCTCGTCGATAAGGGCATCAAGGAATTGGCCCGCCATTACCGCGAGCACCTGCGCGTGGCCGCGGGCTGACGGCGACTTGGCACGCTCGGTCTGCTCCGACCCATCACCCTCGCTCTCGTAGTCGGGCAGCCGGCCGGCGCCGGCCTCGAGAGCGTGAAGGAAGACGGCTCCCTCGGCCGGTGGGAGCCGAAAGGTGCCTGTGACTGAGCCGTCCTCGTCCACGGTGCATTTGAGGTACGCCGCGGCGTACTGGTCGCGCGCGTCCTCTCCCGTGCGTGCTCGCCGCGCAGCCCGCGCGAGCTTCTCGATCTGTGCGCCTGTCGAGTGTTGACCGATCGAGGCGAGATAGGCATCGCTGTCCGCCGTGGCGAACCTGCTCAGCGCCCTCACCTTTGAATAAGACAAGCGACCCGCGGCGTAGTTGGCCGCGATGACCGGCAGAGCCTGCAACGCACGCGCCACCCGGACCTGCTCGCGCGCAGCGCCTAGCGCCATGCCGCAGTGCCAAGAGAGCCAGTGCGCCGTCGATCGCATCCCCCAGTCGCCCCAGCCTTCGGCTGCGTCGAACTCGCCGATCAGTCGCGTCAGCCGAGCCGACGCTGCTGTCAGCTGTGAGGCGACCTCGACGATCTCCGCTCCGAGCTGCTCGAGCCGGCGGCGATCGGTGGATGAAGGACGGGAAGAATCGGTCGTCTGCATGGGTCGACTCAACCAGGCAGGTACGACAGTTTTTCGTTGTCCAGCAAAGGAAAACGCGTTTCCGCGGAAACGTTTCTGCGCCGGCAGGTCCGCTAGAAGAGGGTGACGCTCTCGAGCGCGAGCAAGCGCAGCTTCGTGTCGACGCCGCCCGGCGCCGAGAAGCCGCCATTGCCGCCGCCGGCCGCGACGACCCGGTGGCACGGGACGACCAGCGGAAACCGGTTGTGACCCATCGCTTGCCCCACCGCCTGCGCGGCGCCCGGCGCTCCCACCCGACGCGCCAGCTCGCCGTAAGTCGCGGTGACGCCGCGCGGCAATGCCCGTGCCGCTGCGTAGACCCGCTGGTCGAACTCGGGGATGCCGTCGAGGTCGAGCTCGACGTCGGTGAACTCGACATCCTCGCCGCGCAGCAGGCGTTGCAGCCGCTCGATGACGTCGTGGACAGCCGCCGGCGGCGGGTCGCTGCGTTGTGCAGCCGGGGCCGGCGGGATCCAGACCCGGGTCAGTCCGTGCTCGCTCCACTCGACCGCGCCCAAGCCCATCGCGGTGTCGAAGGCGGCGTAACCCATGTCCGCACCGTACGACGTCCGACCGACGGTTTTCTGGCGGCTTTCGGACTCGGCCTAAGCCGCCCTATGGCGCGCGCGTGCTGAAGCCGTAGAGCGTGATGCCGGCAGCGACCATGGCCAGCCCGATCACGGCCCAGGTGGCGGACCCGCTCATGAAGCTCCCACCGATCACACCGAAGCCCTGCAGGGTGAAGACAGCGCCGACGACACCGACAAGCACACCGATCAGCGCAAGCGCGCGGTTTCGCATGCCTCAGCAGACCACAAGCGGACTACCAGCTGCGGGATCCGCCGCCCGCCTGACATGCGGGCCACGGCGCGGGATCATCAGCCGCAGCAGCCTTGGGGGGGAGGAGCCGGGTGTTGCGGCTGATCCAGATCACGCGCTACCCGGTGAAGTCGCTGCAGGGTGAGCCGCTCAGCACCGCAGTCGTCGAAGCCGACGGCATCGTCGGCGACCGGTGCTGGGGCATTCGCGACGAAACGACCGGCAAGGTCCTCACCGCGCGGCGCGCGCCCGAGCTGCTGTTCGCGAGCGCGGCGACGGCAGCCGACGGCAGCCCCGTCATCACACTGCCGACCGGCGAGACCTGCAACGGGCCGGGTCCCGACACCGACGCGGCGCTCTCGCGGTGGCTGGCGAAGCCGGTTCGACTGGTGCGATCGGTCGGTGCGCCCGCCGCCCGCGCCGAGTTCTTCGCCGACCCGACCGACGACACCAGCGAAGCGCTCGAGTGGACGATGCCGGCGGGCCGCTTCGTCGACGCCATGCCGTTGCTCGTCCTCACCACCGCGAGCCTTCGGGCCGGTTCCGCACTCCACCCCGGCGGCGACTGGGACGTCCGGCGCTTCCGGGCGAACCTGCTGCTCGACGCCGACGGCGACGACTGGGGCGAGGACGGCTGGTACGACGACACCGACCTGACCATCGGGGTGGTCAGGCTGCGACCGCAGGAGGGCTGCATCCGCTGCACGATGGTCACCCGACCCCAGCCCGGCGGCCTGGCCGACGACCGCGACCTGTTCCGCGTGCTCGCCCGGCACCATGACGCGCGGTTCGGAGCCTGGACCGCGATCGAAGCGAGCGGCGCGATAAGGGTGGGTGACGAGGTGTCCATTCAGTCGCGCAGTCTTGCCGCCGTCGCCGGCAGCTCGATGGTCGTCGCGCAGCGCCGGAGCGACGAGGATCCGCAGCCGGCCGACATCGGCTGATCACTGCCCCGCGGGCGTGCAGTGGCGTAACGTCCCGTCTGCGGGGGGTTGGGGGGCATCGTTGTCCGACACCTTGACCGTCATCGAGGGCGGCGCGCAGACCAAGCCGCGCCTTCGACTCGCCGAACTCGTCGCAGCGCTTTCACTCGGCATCGACCTCGGCTTCGGCCAGCCGATGGAGCACGTCCTCCGCCAGTGCCTCATCGCGCTCCGGCTGGGTGAGCTCGTCGGACTGAGCGAGCAACAACGACTGGACGTCTACTACACGGCCCTCCTCGTCAACGTCGGCTGTCACACCGACGCCCACGAACAAGCGAAGTGGTTCGGCGACGACATCGCGACCAAGGCAGCGAAGTACGACCACGACATGCGAGGCATCAGCGGCCTGATCAGCGGCATGCGCATGCTCGGCTCCGGCAGCGCTCCGCTCCATCGCTTTCGCATCGGCATGGAGTTCTTCCTCTACGGCCACAAGGACGTCGACGGCATGGTCGCCAGCCACTCGCGGCTGGCGCGTGCACTCGCCAGCGAGCTCGGCTTGCCGGCCGCCGTACAAGATTCGGTCGGGACGGCGTACGAGCGCTGGGACGGACGTGGGTGGCCGGGCGAGCTGAAGGGTGAGGCGATCCCCTTGCCATCCCGGGTGGCACAGCTGGCGGAGTTCATCGAGGTCGCGCACAGAGTCGGAGGTGTCGAAGGGGCGTTGGAGCTCGCGACCGAGCGCTCGAGCACCCAGTTCGACCCGCAGCTGTGCGCCGTGCTGGTCGAGCACGCCGAGTCAGTGTTGGGTTACCTCGACGACTGCCAGACCTGGGATGCGGTGATTGCTGCCGAGCCGTCACTCATGCTGACGCTGACCCAGCAGCAGACCGAGACCGCGATGATCGGCGTCGCCGACTTCATCGACCTCAAGTCGCCGTACACACTCGGTCACGCGCGTGCGGTCGCGGACCTCGTCACGTCGGCATCAGCGCATCTCGACCGGCCTCCCGCGGAGCGAGCGCTCGCCCGGCAGGCCGCGATCGTCCACGGCTACGGGCGACTCGGCGTGTCGAATGCGATCTGGGACAAGCCGGGACCGCTCGCCGCCGGTGAGAGGGAGCGGGTGCGGATGCATCCCTACTTCACCGAGCGGATGCTCTGCCAGTCACCGTGGCTGGCACCGCTGGGCGCAGTCGCGGTGCAGCTCCGCGAGCGGCTGAACGGCTCGGGTTACCCGCGCGGTCTGGATGGCTCGGCCATCTCCATGCCCGCCCGCATCCTCGCTGCCGCCGACGTCTACCAGTCGATGATCGAGCCGCGACCGCATCGGCCGGCTCGTCCCGCCGCCGAGGCCGCGCAGGAGCTACGGGCAGAGGTGGCGGCGAACCGGCTCGACGGCGATGCCGTCGAAGCCGTGCTCGCTGCCGCTGGCCACAGCGCCGTACGGCGGCGCGAACATCCGGCTGGTCTGACGTCTCGCGAGGTCGACGTGCTCCGCCTGCTGGCGCGTGGGTTGTCCAGCCGTCAGATCAGCGAGCAGCTCGTCATCTCGCCCAAGACCGCCCGCAACCACATCGAGCACATCTACACGAAGATCGGCGCGACGAGCCGCGTCACCGCCAGCCATTTCGCAGTCAAGAACGGCCTGCTTCCGGAGTCGACGTACCTCGCCGAAGACGCGTGAAAGATGGGGCAACTGCCCCATGCGTGCAGCTGTCAGTCGCTTCTAGCGTGCGCGGGACAGGACATCCCGACGCTAGGAGCACGACATGCCCGTCACCTCGAAGAGCACAGCGGAAACGCAGGACTTCGGCCTCGCCGTCGACAGGCGAGCCGACCTCGACGACATCACGGTCAGCATCGTCAGCATTCGCGAGACGCACTCGCTGAAGGACGCGCTCGCCGGCCTGCCCGGCGGTCTCTGCCAGTGCCCGCACTGGGGGTACATCCTCAGCGGAACGATCACGTGCGACTACGGCGACCGCGAAGAGACGTACGGCGCCGGCGACGCCTTCTACATGACGCCGGGACACGTCCCGGCGGCTGAAGCAGGCAGCGAGTTCGTGATGTTCAGCCCGAAGGACCAGCTGGTCGCCACAGAGAACGCGATCCACGCGCACATGCGCTCACTGCAGCAGGCCTAGCCCAGCTGCGCGTTTCCCGCCGCCGGCCGCAGGGTGCGATAGTGCCGACTGATGTCGACGCGTCTTGACCGATCCGCGTGGCCAGACCGACTGCGGCCCGGCGCCGTACGGTTCGCTCGCACCAGCCGCCGCTACGACGAGACAGTCGCCTTCTATCGCGACCTCGTTGGACTTCCGGTTGTCGGCGAGTTTTCCGCAAGCTTCGGCGAGGACGGCACCATCTTCGGGCTCCCGGACACGAGCGTGCAGCTCGAGATCGTGCGAGCGCACGAAGAGGCCGTCGAAGGCACCTTCGACCAGCTCGTTGTCTACCTCGACGATGCTGACGCGGTTCGGACGGCGACCGCCGAGCTGCGGAGAGCCGGCGTACCGATGGCGCAAGCGCATCCTTACTGGGCAGCGAACGGCGCCGTCGTCTACCGCGATCCAGACGGTCGCGACGTCGTGTTCGCCCCGTGGGTGTACGGGCGCGACCCCGAGCCTCACACCGACGGCGAACCGTCAGCAGACGCGTCCGCTGCCGTGCGCGTGGAGTGGTACGACGGCGACAGGGAGGCCCTGCGGGAGCTCTTCACGGAGGCGGAGGACTCGAAGGAGCAGCTCGACGCCTACATCGGCGACGGGCGGGTCTTGGTCGCCCTGCGCGGCGACGTTGTTGTGGGTCACCTGCAGCTGGTCACGCCGGATGACGGCGTGGTCGAGGTGAAGAACATGGCGGTCGCGCCGGAGATGCGCGGGACCGGGGTCGGTCGCCGTCTTGTCGAAGCGGCGTTGGCCGAGGTCGCGACTTCTGGTGCCAGCCGCGTCATCGTGGCAACCGGCGCGGCAGATGTCGGCAACCTGCGCTTCTACCAACGCTGCGGCTTCCGGTTCGACAGGGTCGAACGCGACGCGTTCACTCCACAGACGGGCTACCCGGATCCGATTGTCATCGACGGGATTGCGCTTCGCGACCGGGTCTGGCTCGAACAGCCAACCCGTTGAGTGTGACGTAATCCCCCTCTGACGGCCCGTTTGAGGGGGATTACGTCACACTCAACCTTGGAGCTGGCTAGCTGCAGCCGCTGGTGCTACCGCAGCTTTCGCAGACGTAGCAGCTACCGGCGGGACGCATCTTGACGCCGCAGGTGAGGCAAAGCGGCGCGTCGGCCGCGGTGCCCTGCTGCGCCTCGATCAGCTCCGTCGACGAGTGCACCTCGACCGGCGCGGCCTTCGCCGCGGCGTCGGGTGCGTGCTCGATCGGCACGCTGTCGCGCAGCGTTTCCGGGTCGACCTCATCCTCGGCCGGAGCCGCGACCGGTGCGGCGCCGTACGATGTCGCAACGGTGGCCGCGCGCTCCTCGGCGGTGAAGATGCCGAGCTCGGCGCGCTTCTCGTACGGCAGGTAGTCGAGCGCGAGGCGACGGAAGATGTAGTCCATCACCGACTGCGCCATGCGGATGTCCGGGTCGTCGGTCATGCCGGCCGGGTCGAACCGCATGTTGGTGAACTTCTGCACGTAGGTCTCGAGCGGCACGCCGTACTGCAGCGCGATCGAGATCGCGATCGAGAACGCGTCCATCACGCCGGCGAGCGTGGAGCCCTGCTTGCCGAGCTTGAGGAAGACCTCACCGAGACCGTCGTCCGGGTAGGAGCCGGCGGTCATGTAACCCTCGGCCCCGGCGACGGAGAACGACACGGTCTGCGACGGCCGCTTCTTCGGCAGCCGCTTGCGGACCGGACGGTGCTCGTGCGCCACGTCATCAGTGTCCGCCTCGACGGTGGCCTTCTTCGCCTTGCCGTCCGTCAGCGGCTGGCCGACCTTGCAGTTGTCCCGGTAGACCGCGAGCGCCTTGAGGCCCATCTTCCAGCCCTGGAAGTAGACGTCCTCGATGTCCTCGACGGTCGCCGTCTCCGGCAGGTTGACGGTCTTGGACAGCGCACCCGACACGAACGGCTGGATCGCGGCCATCATCCGGACGTGGCCCATCGCCGAGATGGAGCGCACACCCATCGCGCAGTCGAACACCTCGTAGTGCTCCGGCCGCAAGCCGGGAGCATCGATCACGTTGCCGTGCTCGCTGATGTGCTCGACGATCGCCTCGATCTGCTCGTCCTGGTAGCCGAGCTTCTTCAGCGCCCGCGGCACGGTGCCGTTGACGATCTGCATCGAGCCGCCGCCGACGAGCTTCTTGAACTTCACCAGCGCGAGGTCCGGCTCGAGACCGGTCGTGTCGCAGTCCATCATCAGGCCGATGGTGCCGGTCGGCGCGATGACCGATGCCTGGCTGTTGCGCCAGCCGTTCTTCTCACCGATGGCCAGGTTGTCGGCCCACGCCTTGGTCGCGTAGTGCAGCACCCGCGCCGCATCCGCATCGACCGGGCGAACCGCGTCGTTGGCGGCCTGGTGCTTGCGCATGACCCGCTTGTGCGGCTCGGCGTTGCGGGCGTAGCCGTCGTAGGTGCCGACGACGCCGGCCAGCTCCGCCGAGCGCTTGTAGGCCGTGCCCGTCATGAGTGACGTGATCGCGGCAGCCAGCGAGCGGCCGCCGTCGCTGTCGTAGGCGTGACCGGTCGCCATCAGCAGCGCGCCGAGGTTGGCGTAGCCGATGCCGAGCTGGCGGTAGGCCCGCGTCGTCTCACCGATCGCCTCGGTCGGGAAGTCGGCGAAGCAGATGGAGATGTCCATCGCGGTGATGATGAACTCGACTGCCTTCGCGAACAGCGGCGCGTCGAAGGTGTCGTCGTCCTTGAGGAACTTCAGCAGGTTGAGCGACGCCAGGTTGCACGACGAGTTGTCCAGGTGCATGTATTCGCTGCACGGGTTGGACGCGGTGATCCGGCCGGTCTCCGGGCAGGTGTGCCAGTCGTTGATCGTGCCGTCGTACTGGATGCCGGGGTCGGCACAGCCCCAGGCCGCCTCCGCCATCTTGCGGAACAGACCCTTGGCGTCGACGGTCTCGAGCACCTCGCCGGTCTTGCGGCCGCGCAGCCCGAAGTCCTTGCCTTCCTCGACCGCGCGCATGAAGTCGTCGTTGACGCGAACCGAGTTGTTGGCGTTCTGGTATTGGACAGACACGATGTCCTTGCCACCGAGGTCCATGTCGAAGCCCGCGTCGCGCAGCGCGCGGATCTTGTTCTCCTCGTTGGCCTTCGTCTCGATGAACTCCTCGATGTCCGGGTGGTCGACGTCGAGGATGACCATCTTCGCGGCCCGACGGGTCGCGCCGCCGGACTTGATCGTGCCGGCCGAAGCGTCGGCGCCACGCATGAAGCTGACGGGGCCGGACGCGGTCCCGCCGGAGGAGAGCAGCTCCTTCGACGAGCGGATGCGGGAAAGGTTGAGGCCGGCGCCGGAGCCGCCCTTGAAGATGAGCCCTTCCTCGCGGTACCAGTTGAGGATCGAGTCCATCGTGTCGTCGACGGCGAGGATGAAGCAGGCACTCACCTGCTGAGGCGCCTCCGTGCCGACGTTGAACCACACCGGCGAGTTGAAGCTGAACACCTGGTGCAGCAGCATGTGCGTCAGCTCGAGCTCGAAGATCTCGGCGTCGTCCGCGGACGCGAAGTAGCCGTGCTGCTCACCGGCGGCGCGGTAACTCTTGACCACCCGGTCGATCAGCTGACGAAGGCTGTGCTCCCGCGTGGAGGACCCGACCGCGCCGCGGAAGTACTTCGTCGTGACGATGTTGGTCGCGTTGACCGACCAGAAGTCCGGGAACTCGACACCGCGCTGCTCGAAGTTGATCGAGCCGTCCCGCCAGTTGGTCATGACGACGTCGCGCCGCTCCCAGGTGACGGCGTCGTACGGGTGCACACCGGCGGTCGTGTAGACGCGCTCGATGCGCAGGTTCTGCTGCCGGGCGTTGGGCCGGCGGTTGCCGCGCTGGGTCGGGCTGACGGGGGCGCCGCTCACCGTTTCGGTCATGGGGGTCCTCTCTGACATCTACAACGCTCGGCGGGCCGCGATTCGTCCGCGGCTGGAGGGATTTCTGACTGCTGGCTGGGCGGGCTTCTGCCTGGTACGACGCCGCCCCCGGGGTTCTCGGGCGGCTACGGCGCCGCGGTCACAGGCACTTTCACCGGGGGCGGCGCCGGGTCGTGGGCGCCGGCGAACCGATCGACGTGCGAGGCCTCGCGGTCGTGGTCGTAGTGCACTCCCAGCGCGTGTGCGGCGCGGAGCTCGGCGATCTCGGCCTCGAAGTCGCCGAGGGAGCTGAACGAGCGGTAGACCGAGGCGAAGCGCATGTAAGCGACCTCGTCGAGGTCGCGCAGCGGGCCGAGAATGGCCAGGCCGATCTCGTGCGCCGGGATCTCGGCGCACCCGCTGGCCCGGATCTCCTCCTCGACCTGCTGGGCGAGCAGCGCCAGGGCGTCCTCGCTCACCGGGCGGCCGGAGCAGGCCTTGCGCACGCCGTCGGCGACCTTGGTGCGGCTGAACGGCTCGGTGGCGCCGGAGCGCTTGACCACGCTCAGACTCGCCGTCTCAACGGTGGTGAACCGGCGCCCGCACTCGGGGCAGGACCGGCGGCGGCGGATTGCGGCGCCGTCGTCGGCGACCCGGGAGTCGACGACGCGGGAGTCGGGGTGGCGGCAGAACGGGCAGTACATCCCAGCCGACCTCCCTCGTTCCCCTCGAGCGCCTGACCTGTGCTTTTCACAGCCTGTGGATCCGGTGTGGCACAACCTGTGGATCAAACTACAACCGTGTAACACAAGATGTGGGGGCTGAACGTAGGGCCATCACGAGGCGTGCGCAAGCACTTCGCCGAGGAATTTCGGGGATATCTGACCCAACCGGGTGCTTGCTCGTGTTCGCGCAGGTCAGCAGCCTGTAGGCGGCAGCTGACGCACAGTCATCGGCGTGTCGCGCCGCTTCTCCTCAGCGCACCTCCGGCACTGACGCCTCAGCGCACCTCCGGCACTGACGCTTCAGCGCATCTCCGGCACGACAAGCTGCTGGCCGGCGTAGACCTCGGCGCCCGGCAGGTGGTTGATCTGCGCGATCCGGGCCACGACCAGCCGGGGGTCAGCGTGCGGCGCGATCCGCACCGCGACGGCCCACAGCGACTCACCGGGCTGCACGGTCACGGTGTGGGCGTGCTGGATGCCGGTCGACGAGGCCGCCTGGCTGGAGACATGGCCGCCGATCGAGAATCCGACGACGAGCAGGACGAGCACGCTCAGGACGACCAGGAGCCGTCCCCGGCGCGTCAACCGAACCGAGCCCTGCCCCCGAAACGAGACCTGCCCCCGAACCTGCCGCTGCGCCTGCACCGCTGCCATGACCGCCTCCGACGACTGCCGTCCGAACGTGCGTTCGATCGAACGCCTGTACGAAAGGTTGTACCACGCCTCGGCGACAAAAACGCGACACGTTCGAACAGATGTTTGAATTTCTCGCGACCGGCCGCTACGGTCCTGGCGTCGCCCTTGAGAGGAGCACTCGTGGCCAAGCAGCCTGAGCAGCCCGACAGCGCCACGGTTCGGGAGATCCCTGACGGTCCCGCCGACGCGGCCGGCCTCACCTCCCGCCAGCGGCTCGTCCTCGAGGTGATCCGCGAGTCGGTCGAGCGCCGGGGCTATCCGCCGTCGATGCGCGAGATCGGCGAGGCGGTCGGCCTGACCAGCACCAGCAGCGTGGCCCACCAGCTCGCCACCCTGCAGCGCAAGGGCTTCCTCCGCCGCGACGCCAACCGGCCTCGCGCCGTCGAGGTCACGCTTCCCGGCGACGACCCGACGGGCGAAGGCGACGCCCGGCCTGCCCCCGCCTACGTCCCGGTCGTCGGCCGCATCGCCGCCGGGGGGCCGATCCTCGCCGAGCAGGTCGTCGAAGACGTCTTCCCGCTCCCCCGCCAGCTCGTGGGCGAAGGGCAGCTGTTCCTCCTGCAGGTCAAGGGCGACTCGATGATCGACGCCGCGATCGCCGACGGCGACTGGGTCGTCGTCCGGCAGCAACCCAACGCCGACAACGGCGACATCGTCGCGGCGATGCTCGACGGTGAGGCGACGGTCAAGACGTTCAGCCGCAGAGACGGTCATGTCTGGCTGCTGCCGCACAACTCCAGCTACGCACCGATTCCCGGCGATGAGGCCACGGTGCTCGGCCGGGTGACTGCGGTCCTGCGTCGGGTCTGACGCCGGCTCACGCGCCGACGGCTCGCTGCGGCCGTCGTGGCGCGGGCACCGGCAGCTCGCTGACCGGGCCGGCAGACGTCGTCGGCCGCGCTGACGGGACCAGCATGGCCGGGCCGACCTGCAGCAGGTCGTTGATGCCGGTCGCCGGCATCGCCCGCCCGAACAGGTATCCCTGACCGAAGGCGCAGCCCATCGCTCGCAACGCCTGCACCTGCGCGTGCCGTTCGATGCCTTCGGCGACCGTCGCCAGTCGCAACGTGCGACCGAGGTCGACGATCGTGCGGGCAAGCCCCGCCTTCTCGCCGCCCTCCTCGACCTCCTCGATGAAGTTCTTGTCGATCTTCAGCACGTCGACGGGGAAGCGCGACAGGTAGGACAGCGACGAGAAGCCGGTGCCGAAGTCGTCGATCGCGATCCGCACCCCGAGCCGCTTCAGCGCGCGCAGCACGGCGACCGCTTCCTCGGTGCGCCCGAGCAGCACCGACTCGGTCATCTCGAGCAGCAACGCAGACGGCGGCAACCCGCTCTCCGCGAGGGCGGCCGCGACGATGTCGACGAGCCCGGGGCTCACCTGCCGGGCCGAGATGTTCACGCCGACGCTGAACACGCGACCTGCGGGCGCGTAGTGCTGCCATCCCGCGCCTTGCCGGCAGGCCTCGAACAGCGCCCACTGCCCCATCGCGTCGATGAGGCCGCTGTCCTCGGCGAGGGTGATGAACTCCTGCGGCGAGACGATGCCACGCCCAGGGCGGTACCACCTCATGAGCGCTTCGACGCCGACCGCCATGCCGGTGTTGAGCTCCACCGTCGGCTGGTAGTGCAACGTCAGCTGCCCATTGCCGAGTGCATTGCGCAGCGCGTCCTCGAGTTCGAGTCGCGCGAGCAATGCGTCGTGCATCGCGGTCTCGAACACCGCCACCGACGTCGCCTGGTCGGCCTTCGCGCGGTACATCGCCAGGTCTGCGTTCCGCAACAGCACGTCGACGCTGTCGGCACCAGGACCGACCGCCGCGATGCCGATGCTGACGCCGACGCGAGCCTGCCGCCCGTCTAGCGCGAACGGTGCGCACAGCGCGCTGTCGACGCGCTCGGCCACTTGCCGTGCGGCGAGCAGTGCGTCGTCGTCGCACACGAGGATGGCGAACTCGTCACCACCGAACCGCGCGACCAGGTCGCCTGGCCGCACGCAGCCGCGCAGCCGATCGGCGACGATGCGCAGCAACGCGTCTCCGACGTCGTGCCCCTGCGAGTCGTTCACCGCCTTGAACCCGTCGAGATCGCAGAACAGTACGGCGACACTGCCCGGCGTCGCGTTGACGTGATCCGCAAGCTCGCGCTGGAACAGCGCGCGGTTGGCGAGACCGGTGAGCGCGTCGTGGTAGGCCTGATGCTCCAGCCGCTCCTGCAGCTGCTTGCGCTCGGTGACGTCGCGAATGTTGAGCACGATGCCGCGCACGTCCGGCACGTCGAGCAAGCTGGTGACGACCGTCTCGGTCTCGCGCCAGCTGCCATCACCGTGCCGCACAGGCAGGTCGAGCACGAACGACGCGCCCGGCATGCCGATCGCCTGTCCCAGCGCTGCGTTGAGGCGGCCGGCGTCGGCGGGCGGCACGAGCGTCATCAGCGCGGCGCCGATCGTGCCGGTCGGGTCGTGGCCGAGCAGCCGCTCGGCAGCCGGCGACTGGTAGCGGATGACACCGCTGGCGTCGATGACGCACACGACATCCGACGAGTGCTGCACCAGGGATCGGAACCACTGCTCGCGGGTCACCAGCTCGAGGGTGCGCTCCTCGACCTGAACTTCCAGCGTCCGCGACAGCACGAGGTTGTCGAGCAGCGCGACGATGAGCCGCGCCAGCAAGAGTGCGGCGAGCGCCATGATCCAGAGCGCGAGCATGGTCGGCACCCCACCGCCGACAAGCTCGTAGCCGACGACCGCGAGGGCGGCCAGCACAACCGGAGCGACGGCCGCACAGACAGCGATGCGCTCGCGACGGGGCATCGCGTTCTGGTCGTCGAGAGTCGTGTTCGTTGCCCCGAGCACGAGCAAGACCATGCCGGCGGCGATGCCGAGGTCGCCGTACGGCGCCGTACCGACCCCGCTGAGAATTCCTGACGTGACAGTTGCGTCGCCAACTGCGATGGCAACCAGGCCGGCGGTCAGCGGCAGCAGGGTGCGCAGCGCCGTGCCGCCGGGATAGCGCGCGCAGGAGAGCACGACGAGCGCGACAGCGGCGAGCACGATGTCGGTCGCCGTCGCGATGCTCGTGAACCGCAGGACGATGTCGGAGTGGCTGGCGCCGCCAGCAGGCGAGAAGACCGCCTTGCTTGCGATCAGCAGTCCGGCGACGAGCACGATGGCCGCGTCGAGGACGGTGCGCTTGGCCGCGCTCTTGTCCAGGATCGGCGCGCGCAGTCGAAATGCCACGGCCGCGCCGAGCACCGCCGCGGTCACGTGCAGTGCCGATCCAGTCTGGGTCAGCGCCGGGTCGTGCGAGGTCCACCAGACCCATCGAGCGCCGAGCTCGACCAGCACGACGAGCGAGAGCAGCCACCAGGCGGCGCGCTCGTCGACGCAGTGGCGGGCACGCCAGCCGCACGCGGCGGCGGCGCTGACGGCAGCCATGACGACGAGAACGGCTCGCGGGAGGTCGCCCGAGCCGGAGACGCCCTGTGCGTGCAAGGCGAACGCGGCCATCGCCAGTCCGAGCGTGCCGGCCACCGGCAGCACGAAGCGAAAGGCGGAGTCCTGGCGCACGTAGCAGTTCTCGGCACTTCGGGCGGGTGACTACGTAGTCGTTCGTGGTGGTTGTCCGGCGATTGGGAGCCGTCAGTGACTAACCCAACCGGCGTAACGCACGCTCGCGAGGCGGGTCAGACTGCCCCGGGAGCGACCGCCTGCCTGGTGTCGACGGGCCCCTTCGGGCTCGGAACGATGCGCGGCAGGACCACAGTGAACGTCGTCCCAATGGACACGTCGCTGCGGACTTCGATGGTCCCGCCCATCGCCTCGACCAGCCCCTGACAGATCGACAGTCCCAGGCCGACACCGTGGTCGCGCCTGGTGTCGCCGATGTCGGCCTGCGTGAACGGTTCGAACAGATGCGGAAGGAACTCCGGCTCGATTCCCCGACCCTGGTCGGACACCCACAGCTCGAAGCCGCGTCCAGTGACAGCGCCGCCGATGACGATCTCGGAGCCGACGGGTGAGTACTTGCGCGCGTTGTCGACGAGGTTCGCCAGGACCTGCTCCAGCCGGTCGCCGTCGGCGATCACGACCGGCGCGTTGTCCGGCAGCGCAACCCTGATCTGGTGCACCGGTTCGATCACCGAGCTGACCACGCGGTCGACAACCTCCGGCACTCTCACCGGACCGTTGGAGACCCGCAACGCCCGCCGGTCCAGGTTGGCCTCGTCGAGCAGGTCCTCGACCAGCCGGGCCAGCCGGCGCGCCTGCGTCTCGATCCGGTCGAGCAGCCGGCCGCGTTCCTCGTCGGAGAGGCTGGTGCCGCGCCCCTGCAGAGTTCGGGCGAAGCCGATCACCGCGGTCAGGGGTGTGCGCAGCTCGTGCGAGATGTTCGCGAGGAAGCTCGACTTCATCCGGTTGAGCTCGGCCATCCGCTCGACAGTGGCGCGCTCGCGCTCGGACCGGCGAGCGTTCTCGACACCGACCGCAAGCTGCGCGGCAAGGGCGACAAGGAACGCGTCAGCCTCCTGCTCGGTGCGCTCGAGCAACAACGCGCCGACCGTCACGCCGTCGGAGTTGAGCGCCGCGAGTGCGCACTCGTGCCCGTCGACGTCCGCGCGCATCACCCGCTCGCTGAAACGCGACAACAGCTGCGGCGGCCGCCAACCGGTGGCGCGGACGGCGGACAGCGTGAGCTTGTCGTCGTCGCCGAGCAGGTAGACCGCGGCGACTGTCGTGCCGGACATCCGCGAGAGCACGTCGACCGCCGCGTCGAGCACGATCGGCAGCCGTGACGACGTGGAGACGGCGGCCGCCATCGCGATCAACGACGCAAGCTCGTTCTGCCGGCGGCGCACGTTGTCGGCGAGCACCGCGTTGGCCTGCTGCAGCTGGCTCACCAGCTCCGCGTTGCGAACGCGCAGCCAACGCCTGTCGAGACCGTTCCGCACCGCGGAGACGACCTGCTCGGGCCGCACCGGCTTGACGAGGAAGTCCTCCACCTTGCCCACGGCGGCGACGGCTGCCTCGGCCTTTCCAGCACAGTGGGATCCGAAGCTTGGAATTCACGTGACTTGAAGTCGCGGC
>JADMIO010806484.1_pt1 | contig 47424 bp, 31 predicted proteins | sample 8958161 | NCBI WGS metagenome assembly JADMIO01 (sample SAMN16585339, study PRJNA669376) | soil metagenome | isolation source: Crop rotation soil | place: USA: Cullars Rotation, Alabama | collected 2011
GACAACTTGTCCACGTGGAATTCTAAGCTTAGGATCCCAATGTGCTGGAAAGAGCGCGCCGGCTACCGCGCGTGCAAGCGCTGCCGTCCGCTCGAGGTCGCGGGCGAGCGACCGGAGTGGGTCGCGCGCTTGATCTCGATGCTCGAAAGCGAGCCCGGCCGCCGCATCCGAGACGAGGACTTGCGCGCCCTGTCGATCGAACCAGCGCGCGCACGCAGACACTTCAAGGAGCATTTCGGAATGACGTTCCAAGGCTATCAACGCGCGCATCGACTGGGTTTCGCTCAGCGCAGGTTGAGCTTCGACGGCGACGTCGCGAGCGCGGTGCACGAGTCCGGTTTCGAATCCGAGAGCGGTTTCCGCGACGCGTTCCGCCGCATGTTCGGCGACGCGCCGACGCGCGTGCGCTCGAAAGACTGCTTGCACGTGACGACGGTGCCGTCGCCGGTCGGACTCTTGATCACCGCGGCGACGAGCGAAGGCGTGTGCATGCTCGAGTTCGCGGACCGCAAGGCGCTCGTCAGCCAAGCCGCATCTCTGAAGCGCTGGTTCGAGCAACCGATCGTGCCCGGCATGAACGATCGCCTCGAAGAGCTGCACGCCGAGCTCGGCGAGTACTTCGCGAAGAAGCGCACGCAGTTCGACGTGCCGCTGCTGATTCGCGGCACACCGTTCCAACGCCGCGTGTGGGAGCGCTTGCTCGCGATCCCCTACGGCGAGACGCGCTCCTACCGCGACATCGCGATCGAGATCGAGAACCGCGGCGCGGTGCGCGCCGTCGGCCGCACGAACGGCCTGAACCGCATCGCGATCGTGATTCCCTGCCACCGTGTCGTGCGCGACGACGGAACGCTGTGCGGCTACGGCGGCGGCCTGTGGCGCAAGCGCTGGTTGCTCGATCACGAGCAGCTCGGCGCCGCGGATTCCATGACGAATGCCGCTGCGTCGCGAGTTGCACTTCGACCGTAATTCCGCGCGAGCCGCCGCGCGCGACGAAGCGCTGTCGGTGCAGCGTTCAAGATCACAATCTGTGATCTTGAAACGAGGTGAGAACCTGCGCCGCCATCTCCCGACGAGCCCTGTCGCCGAGAAGCCGCGACCATGAAAAACGAACAGTCGATCCTGAAGAAGCTGCGCGCGATTTGCCTCTCGCTCCCCGATGCGAGCGAGACCGTCACGTTCGGTCACCCGACGTTCCAGCGCGACGGCAAGACGTTCTGCGTCCTCGAAGAATACAAGGGCGAGCTGTGCATCGTGTTCAAAGCCGAGCTCCCGACGCAACAAGCGCTGATCCAGAGCCCGCGCTTCTTCACCGCGCCGTACATCGGCAAGCACGGCCGGGTGAGCCTGCGCGCGTCGAGCAAACCTGATTGGGGAGAGATCCAGGAGCTGGTCACCACGAGTCACGCGCTCGTGGCGAACCCGCGTGCGACACGAACGAGAGCCGGCAAGCCCGAGGCGCGCAAGAAGCGTCGCAGCAGCACATGATCGGTTCGCTCGTCGTGCGTCGGCGTCAATGCAAGACGACTTCGCACATCGTGTTCGACGGCCCGAGCTCGACGTGGAGGCGCGTCTCCCCTTTTCTTCCGTCGTCGGTGCTCGCTCGAATCGTGTAGTCGCCGGGCGCGAGCACGTATCCGATCTCGAGCTCGGTCAGCTCCCCCATCTTTCGATCGCAGTCTTCGACGACGCGCCCGTCGGCGTCGGTCACTTGCGCCTGGATCTTCGCGGGAATGCGATCGCCGGGCGCGGCCGCGATGCGACACGTGCGCATCGCTCCAGGCTTTGGGTGCACTTCGACGATCGTGTCCTCGTCGGAATGAATCGTGAACGGATGGCTCTCGGACGCGACGCGATTCGTGCCGCTGACACGGAGCACGTACTCACCGGGCGCGAAGGCGGCGCCGTCGGGAGCCTTGTCGAAGTTCCGGGTGAGGATGTGGAACGTGTCCGACCGATCGAACGAGCTCGCCGAGAAGTGCATCTCGCGCGGATCGATCGCCGGATCCGTGGAGACCTTGACCACCAGTCGACCCGGCCGCGGCAGAACGATGCGACCGAGATCGAGCGCCTGATCGCGCGCGACGTCGTACGTTCCGAGCACATGCCGCGCGTCGTTCCCATCCAACGCACCGAGCCAGTACGTTCCGGGAGCGATCGGTCCGAACCGAAATGCTCCCGTCTTCCGGTCGGCGTCTACTTGTTGCCCGTACTCCAATCGCGGATCCGAAAGGATGATCGCGACGGCCGCCGGGCGTCGCCGACCTTCCACGCCTTGGCCGAGATCGAAATGTTTCCCGGCGCCAACGATTCGAGGCGAAACGCGCCGCTCGCGTCGGTGCCGGCGTTCGTCGAGAGAAAGTCGCCGAAGGCTCCAACGCTGATCGACGCACTGCCGACGGGTGAGCCCGCCGCGGTCGTCACGAAGCCGTGCACGGTCGTTCCCGGCTGTAGCGCGATGTCGATTTGCTTCGTCGTTCCGGCGGTGAGCTCCGCCCACGTTTCCGACGAACCGAATCCATCCGCGCGAACGAACACACGAAAACCCGGCGTCGCGACGCCGTCGAACGCGAAACGACCCGACGTCTCGGTCACGAACTCCGGGATTGCGGACCCACGCCACTCGCCGGGTCTCTCGCTGGTGCCGCGCCCATGTTGCCCATCATCGAGTCGGACGCGCGCGCCGGCGACCCCGGCGCCTTTGTCGTCGACGATGCGGCCTTCGACGCGAGCACATTCGCCGCCGATCACGAGCCGCACTTCGCAGACGTCGCCCGGTTTTCCGTCGACCCTGCGCAAGGACGACGGAGCGTGTCGAGCGTCGCGCGCGCCGACGTAGTACGGACTACCGATCTCCTCGAGCTCGAACGATCCATCGCCGCGCGCCGACTCGATCCTTGTCCACTCCTTGAAGCTCGCGTGGTCCGACAACCAGATTTCCGCGTTCGCGACCGGGACGTCGTGCTCGTCGACGACGTGTCCGCGCACGTCGATGCCGTGCGGAATGGTCAGGGCGACATGCGCCTCTTGACCGACGACGATCTCGGCCGTTCCTCGCGCGCCGTGATGCTCGGTCAACGTGATCGTTCCCGCGCGCAGTCGCTCGAAACGGCAATCGCCGGACGCGTCGGTCACGCCGAGAACGCGGCTCGTGAACGGGTTCGGCCTTCCCACCGGCAGGAGCTTGATATGCGATCCGCTCGCGGGCTGACCGTTCGACTGGTAGACGACGTGCACGAGCAACGCGCCGAATGGTTCGGCGGCGACGCTCGCGGATCGACGCGATCCGTCGAGCGAGCGCGGCGCATCGACGGCGGCGAATTCATCGATCGAAGTCGCGTGCGATCGATCGCCGCTCGCCGGCGCTTGCACGGAGCCCGGTGCTCCCGCGACGTCGGACGATCCTTCCGCGGGCTTTCGCGCAGTGCTCCACACGGCGACGCCGGCGAGTGCGGCGCACACGAGGACGGCGAGCTTCGATTTCAGGCTCATGATCAACACTCCCGTGCCGAGCGGCGACGCCGAAAACTTCGACAGCGCATGCGGCGAGGACCTCGAATGCGGCGGCGATGCGCTCGCCGATCGGCGGATCGACTTCGCGAGAACGATGCTCCACGTGCGGCGACCGTCGTGCGCGCGATCCAGGCGTTCGCGCAGCTTTCCGAGAGCGCGCTGCAGTCGACTGCGCACGGTCGCGACGGGGACGCGCTCTCGTTGCGCGATCGCGCTCGCGTCGAGCCCTTCGAAGTAGCGGAGCAGGATCGTCGAGCGATACGGCTCCTCGAGCGCGAGCACCGCATCGGTCACCGAGCGCAGCACCTCCTCCCTGCTCGCGCCGTCGACCGAGCCATCGATATCGCTCGAGTCGATCGCCTCCGGCCGCGCGACGTCGCGTTCCCTTCGAGCACGTCGCTCGTCGCCGCGACGCACTCGCGCCGCGAAGTTGCGCGTCACCGCGGCCAGCCATGCGCGCGCGTTCTCGACGCGCGAGGGTGCTCGCTCGATCGCCGCGATCCACGTCTCCTGCGCGACATCGTCGGCGAGGTGCACGTCCCCGAGCAAGCTCCTCGCGAGCGCGCGCACGAAGTCGGCTTGCTTGAGCAATGCGTCGGGCGGTGTCAGGTCGTCGCTCATGCCGCGCGCGGGCTCTCACCGACTGAGAGCCCGTGCACGCGGCTCATGATGCACGAATCGTCGAGAAGTCGGCGCCGGCCGAGCGGCTCGCTCACGCGCGCGCGAAACGTGCGCGCGATTGCAGTCGCGCCGCGCTCACGTCGCCACGAGCACGATCGTCGCGATCTCGGCTGGGTTCGCGACGCGCAGCGGCGGGCCCCAGAAGCCGGTGCCGCGCGACACGTAGATCTGCGTGCCGTCCGTGTGTCGGTGCAGACCCGCGATGTACGGCTGTGCGAGCGCGACGAGCGCGCCGAACGGCCACATCTGTCCGCCGTGCGTGTGACCGGAGAGCTGCAAGCCGACGTGCTTGTCGGCGGCCATCTCGATCTGGATCGGTTGGTGCGCGAGGAACACGAGCTCGCGATCGGGCTCGCGGCCGACGAGCGCGCGCGCGAGGTCGGGGCCTTCGTCCTCGTAGTAGGCGCCCGCGTGTTGATCGGGAACGCCGGCGAGGTCGAAGCTCGCGCGCTGCGCCGGTCGCTCGGGCGCGGAGACATCCGACGCTGGCTTGCGCTCGACGAGCAGCGCCTTGTCGCCGATCTCCATGCGCTCGTTCATCAACACGCGGATGCCGCGCTTGCGCAGGAACTCGATCCACTCGTCCGCTCCCGCGTAGTACTCGTGATTCCCCGTCACCATCACGACGCCGTGCCGCGCCGCGAGCTCGCCGAGCGGTGCGAGCGCGGCGCCGAGCGTCGCGACGCGCGCGTCGACGAGATCGCCGGTGATCACGACGAGGTCGGGCTTCTGCGCGTTCGACTTCTCGACCACGCGCTCGAGGAAACGACCGGCGAGCGTCGGGCCGAGGTGCAAGTCCGACAAGTGCACGATGCGGTACCCGGAGAGCTCGCGCGGCAAGCGCGGGAGGTGCACCGGGATCTCGGGCGTGGTGATGTCCTCCATCGCCGAGCGATAGCCGCCGATCGCGATGCCGCCCGAACCGAGAGCCGCGGCGCCGGCGACGGTGCGCGCCAAGAAGACGCGTCGCTCGGGAACACGCGGCGCGTCGGCCGCGATCGACTCGGGTGGAACGCGTCGCTCGGGAGCGCCGCGGTCACCGAGCTCGCGCTCCGTCGAGCTCTCGCTCGTCGCGCCGCGCAACTTCCGAATGTGCTTCGGCACTCCGAACGCGAGCCGCAAGACATCGACGGCCGCGACCATGAGCACGCAGTAGAAAAGGACTCCGAGCCAGAGGTACGCCTCGAGCGTGACGCTGACGCCGCCTTCGCCGAGCGTGCGCCGGCCGAGGAGGAACGCGGCCGGGAGCGAGAGACCGAGCACGATCACCGCGCACGTCGCCGCGATCTTCCACCCGCGCGAGAGCTGCACGTCGCGCACGAACCGCGCCCAGAAGTAGCGGTGCATCAAGTACAGGAGCAGGAGTGCAACGCTGATGAACACGACGCGGAACCACGGAGACATGTGCGCGGATCCTAGGACATGACGCGGCGAGATTGGCGGCAGCAGCGAATCGGCGGTGGTCGAAGCACGGGGCGATCAGAGTGCTCGTTCGATTGCAGCCTCACTCCGCGGGTTCGATCTCGTCCGTCGAGTCACCAAGATCGATCCGTTCAGGCGGGATCCACACGACCTTCCCATCGCTCCAGACGGGAATGGAGTGGCCAAGCAACTTGTGCCGTCGGACGGCCGCCCGGGACGCCATGCGCATCGCCCGGTCGATCTCCACTCCCTGCAGGAAGAGAGACCCGATGTCACGCTCGGACCTACCGTTCGTCGAACGACCCTTGGAGTTGTCGCCAGGAATCTTCATCCTCGATGCGGGTCGCGCGGGATTGTCCTCCGGTCGCAATCAATCGCATGCCGTCGAGCGACGAATTGTCGTACACGTTCCACGTCTGCGCCAGCGCATGTAGAGTTCGAACAGGTTTCTCGCTCCACGCGCATAGCGTCTCCGAACGATATCCTCCGGCACGTCGTGACCGCCGGTCAACACTCGGTTCTGGATGCGCGCCAACGCCAACTCAGGGCTCCGCACCCACACAAAGACCAGGCGGAATTCGTAACCAACGTTCCGTAGCCGCGAAATCCAGTGCGCGAGCGATCGGCTCGCGAGCGTGCTCTCGAACGCGAAGTCGGCGCGCTGCCTCGCAAGCTCGCGCAGCCGATCGAGCATGATCCGTCCAGCGGCAATCGCAGACCCGCTCGGATCGAACTCGGACAGGCCGCGCGCGATCGCGTCGGCATTGACGAACTCGGTCACGGACAATGTGTCGCGCAAGAGATGAGCAGCGACGGTGGACTTTCCTGCCCCGTTTGGGCCACCGATCACTACAAGGCTCGGGCGCCGCGCGCTCATGTGCTCGAACCGAGTCGGATCAACGGAGAGTCGCCGTCCCCACGACGTCCGCGATCGGCTTCCCGGCGGCCGGCATCGCGGCGCAGTAGTCCTCCCCGAGCAGCGCCGCGAGCGTCGCGGCGATTTGACTCTGCGTCAGCGGCTCCGTCTTCGCGCGCTCGCCGAGCGCCGGCGTGTCGGGTCCGATCGCGGCGATCCAGATGAACTCGGCGCCTTCGGTCTTCGCGCCGTGGTTCCTCCATTCCTTCGGCCCGTCGCCGCGGCCGTGGTCGGCGGTGACGAGAAGCGTCGTCTTGTCGTGGTACTCGGGCATCGATTGCGCCGTCTCCCATAGCGAGCGCACGAAGGAGTCGATCTGTCGCGCTTGTTGGAGCAGGAGGTCGTAGCGCCCGTCGTGCGCGAAGTCGTCGGTCTGGTCGTAGCCCACGTACAGGACGCGCGGATGCTTCGACTTCAAGTGCTCGAGCGCGCAGTAGTGCGTGAGCGAGTCGTGTCTCACGCCCTCCGACGGCGGCGTCGTCTGCTCGATCAGATCGTTCACGAGCTTCTGCCGATCGCTCGGCGCGTCGCGCACGATCATCGCGCCCGCGTTCACGAGGAGCTTGCTGCGCTCGACGTTCAGGATGAACGGGAAGCAATCCCAGGAGCAGAACGCCGCGATGCGATCGCGGAAACCCGTGCGCGTGTTCAACCACTCGAGCACGCTCACGTTGGGATTGGGCTTCTTGTCGTTGCTGTCGACGCGGTCGTCGGGAGCTCCGGTCAGGAGCTCGTTGTAGCCGGGGTACGAGAACTTCTTGCCGTTCGTCACGCGGACGTCGCTCTCCTTCGTCCGGTTTCCGAAGAGCTGCCCGTCCTTCGCGATCACGCTCCACGTGAACGGCATCAGCGCTGCGCGCCGCGCTTCGGGCGTGTCGCGCCAGAACTCCTTGCGCGCGCCAGCGACGTCGCGCACGCCGCCGTTCTCCTTCGTGAGCAGCGATTCCTCGGCGCCGCCGAAGACCTCCTGCCAGCGCAAACCGTCGATCGTGACGAGGATCACGCTTTCGGTCTTGTGCGCGATCGAACGCGCCGCGCGCGTCGTCGAGATCGGCTCGCATGCGCTCGATCCCGTCGCGCCGCGCGTCGACGCTTGCGCCTCGAACACGACCACGAGCATCGCGAAGGCGCTCGTGCGTGCGGCTGCGCCGCCGAGCGATCGGGACCTCGCGAGCAGGAATCGGATCGCGGAGCGCATGTTCAATGTGCCGGCAGGATCTCCGCGATCGGCGCCGCCGCGCCCGGAGCGTCGGCCCGATACTCCTCGCCGAGCAGCGCCGCGACCGTCGCCGCGATCTGTCCCTGCACGAGCGCGCTCGTCGAAGTGCGCTCGCCGAGCGCGGCGGTGTCGGGACCGATCGCGGCGATCCAGACGAGCTCGGAGCCCTTCACCTTCGCGCCGTGTCCCTTCCACTCCGCCGGCGGATCGCCGCGGCCGTGATCGGTCGTGACGACGAGCGACGTCTTGCCGCGGTATTCGTCCGTCGACTGCAGGACGTTCCAGAGCTCCGCCAGCATCGCGTCCGCTTCGTGCGCGGCTTCGAGCACGCGGTCGTAGCGACCGGCGTGCGCCCACTCGTCGGTCTCGCTGAGGTTGAAATACACGACGCGCGGCTTGTGCTTCTTCAACCACTCGAGACCGATCTGGAACGTGAACGAGTCGGCGCGGTGGTGCTCGAACGCGTTCGACGTCTCGCGCTGGAGCGCATTCAAGAACACCTGGCGATCCGTGAGCGCGGGTTCATCGATGGGCTCGAGACCGGCGTTCACGAAGAGCTTGCTGCGCTCGCGGTTCAAGATGAACGGCATCACGTCCCACGTGCAGAACGCGGCGACGCGATCATGGAACGCTGGCTTCGCGTTCAGCCACTCGAGCACGGTCGCGTTCGGATTCGGCTTCTTGTCGTTGCTGTCGATGCGCGGATCGGCGGCGCCGGTCAAGAGCTCGTTGTAGCCGGGGTAGGAGAAGTTCTTGCCGTTCTCGACGCGCACCGTGCTCGACTTCGCGTGGTTGCCGAGGATCTGACCTTGCGCCGCGATCGTGCTCCACACGAACGGCAAGAGGGCCGCGCGACGCTTCTCGGGCGAGTCGCGCCAGAACGCGCGCTTCGTCTCGTTGGAGTCGCGGAGGCCGCCCGCCTCCTTCGACATCAGCGACTCGTCGGCGCCGGAGAAGACTTCCTGCCAGCGCAGGCCGTCGACGGTAACCAAGATCAGATTCTCGGTACGGTGCCGAGCGACCTCGGAGCGGGCGCTCGCCGAAACGCTCGACGCGAGACCGACGCAGCACGCGATCGCGGCGGCACGCATCACCGAGCGCCGTGAGATCCAGAGCTCGCGCGTCATGCGTCGCGTGTTGTAGCGCGCGCACGGCGCGGAACGCCAGCGTCCAACGCGCGCCAGGGTCGCATCGGGCTCGCGGCGGCGAGATCGGCGCGCGCGAGTTCGTTAAGCTCACGGATCGAAGCCGAAGTCTCCGCACGCCGCCATGAGCCATCCGCAGCACGAGAAACCATCGAAACAAGGCGACGGCGCGGATCGAGAACCGACCGGCGCTCCGACTTCGCAAGCGCGCGACGCGCGCGCCGCGGACGCGGAGCCCGAGATCACCCTCGAGAGCGACGCGACGGCGACAGCCGGCTCGTCCCGCATCCTCTCGAGCGGGCTCGTGAAGCGTCTCTCGGCGCACGCTCCGGCCGCGACGCGCTACAAGGTCGAAGGCGAGATCGCGCGCGGCGGCATGGGCGCGATCTTGAAAGTGTGGGACGAGGATCTGCGCCGCACGCTGGCGATGAAGGTGATCCTCGGCCGCGGCAAGAGCGATTCGCTGAGCGAGACGCCCGAGATCGAAGACACGGTGATGGCGCGCTTCCTCGAGGAAGCGCAGGTCACGGGACAGCTCGATCACCCCGGAGTCGTGCCCGTGCACGAGCTCGGGCTCGGCGCGAACGGCCGCGTGTACTTCACGATGCGGCTCGTGAAGGGCAGCGAGCTCAAGGAGATCATCGATCACGTCCACGCGCGCCGCGAAGGTTGGACGCAGACGAAAGCGATCGGCGTCGTCCTCAAAGTGTGCGAAGCGATGGCGTACGCGCACTCGAAAGGCGTCATCCATCGCGATCTCAAGCCCGCGAACATCATGGTCGGCCGCTTCGGCGAGACGTACGTGATGGATTGGGGCCTCGCGAAAGTGATCGGTCGCAAGGACCGCCACGACCTGCGCCTCAAGAAAGTCCAAGACGCGATGCCGTCGCTCGTGCGCGTCGAGCGCGAGGAGATGCGGCCGCCGGATTCGGACTCGCCGCTCGTCACGATGGACGGGACGATCGTCGGCACGCCGGCGTACATGCCGCCCGAGCAGGCGAAGGGTCTCGTCGAGGAGATGACCGTGCGCTCCGACGTCTACGCGGTCGGCGCGATGCTCTACCACTTGCTCACCGGCGAGAGCCCGTACGTTCCGCGCGACGAGAAGATATCGCCGCTCACCGTGCTGCGCATGGTGGTCGAAGGACCGCCGAAGCGCGTGCACGAGATCCGCCGCGACGTGCCGGCCGAGCTCGTCGCGATCTCTGATCGAGCGATGGCGCGCGATGCCGCCGCGCGCTACGCGGACATGATGGAGATGGCGAACGATCTCCAGGCCTATCTCGAAGGCCGCGTCGTGCGCGCGTACCAGACCGGCGCCGTCGCCGAGTTCAAGAAGTGGATCGATCGCAACCGCGGCATGGCGGCGGCGCTCGCGGCCGCGGTGCTCGTGCTCGTCGCGGGTCTCGCGGTGAGCTCGAGCTTGTTCGTGCGCGCGAAGGAATCAGCCGAGCTCGCGCGCGCGAACGCGGCTCGCGCCGACGCGAAAGCGGCCGAGGCCGAGAGCAACGCCGAGCGCGCGCGAGCGAGCGAGAAGGAAGTGCGCGAGCGCAGCTACTCCGCGAACCTGCGCGCCGCGGCGTCGAGCTTGTCGGCGAACGACATCGCCGACTGCCGCCGCAATCTCGACGCGTGTCCGGCGGATCTGCGCGGTTGGGAGTGGCGCTATCTCGAGCTCGGTCTCGACACGAGCTTGCGCGCGATCCGCGTTCCGAAGGGCGAAGTGAAGTCGCTGTTCGGCACCGCGAACCCGAGGGGAAGCGTGACCTCGGCCGCGTTCAGTCCGGACGGATCGAAGCTGCTTCTCGGCTGCGACTCCGGTCCGGCCGAGACGTGGAACGCGGCAACGGGAGAGAAGCTCGCCACGCTGGGCCCGAAGCAGATCGATTCGTCGGTCGTCGCGTTCAGCCCCGACGGCTCGCGTTTCGCGTGCGCGTCGTTCTTCGACGGACGGCTCCGCATCCGCTCGAGCGCGACGGGCGAAGTCATCCCGAAGGGACTGTTGCCGGATGCACCGGTGCGACCGTGGTCGATAGCGTACAGCCCGGACGGCAAGCGTCTCGCCGCGGCGTACAGCGACAGCACCGTCCGCCTGTGGGACTGCGAGAGGAACGCGCCGCTCCCCGATCTCTCGACGCGCCTCCCGGGCGCGCTCGTCGTGAATCCGGTGGTCGCGTCGGTCGCGTTCAACGCCGACGGCTCGCGCATCGCCGCCGGCTGCGGCGACGGCGTGGTGCTCGTGTGGAACGCGGCGACGGGAGAAGTCGTCGCCACGCTGCTCGGCCACGAGAACACCGTGAACTCGGTGCGATTCCTGAGCGACGCGAAGCTCGTCTCCTGTTCGAGCGATCGAACGCTGCGGATCTGGGACGTCGACAAGGCGGCGTGCCTCGAGGTGCTGCGCGGGCACGACGCGCGCGTGACTTGCCTCGCGGTGAGCCCGGACGGATCGCGCATCGCCTCCTCGTCGAACGACAAGACCGTGCGCATCTGGAGCGCGAGGACCGCGCGCTGTTTCGCCGTGCTGCACGGACACGAACGCGAAGTGACGTGTGTCGCGTTCGGTCCGGATGGAACGCGGATCGCCAGCACGTCCGTCGACGGAACGGCGCGCGTGTGGGACGCGGAGATGCCGGGATCGATGGCGATCTTGCACGAGCCCTCGGTCGGCAGCTCGGCGCCCGGCGTCGCCACGGGAGCGGACGTAGTGTCGACCGCGTTCAGCCCCGACGGCAGTCGGCTCGCTGCCGGGCTCGATGACGGCACGATCCAGCTGTGGGATCCGCGCACGCACGCCGAGCTCGCGGTGCTGCGCGGCCACCGAGGCTCCGTGAACAGCGTCGTCTACAGCCACGACGGCGCGCGCATCGCGTCGGCGGGCAGCGACCGGACCGTGCGCATCTGGAACGTCTCGGATTCCGGTCACGGCGCGGTCGCTCACGCGCTGCCCGCGCTGATCGTGTCGGTCGCGTTCAGTCCGGACGACCGCACGATCGCGGCCGTCGCGAACGACAAGACCGCGCTGCTGATCGACGCCAAGACCGGCTCGGTGCTGCGCACGCTGCACGGTCACACGAAGGCGCTGTCGTGCGTGGCGTTCAGCGCGGACGGTGCGCGCTTGTTCACGGGCTCGTACGACAAGACGATGCGCACGTGGGACACGGCGAACGGCGCCGAGATCGGCGCACCGCTCGCGCATTCGGGAACCGTCGAGAGCATCGCGTGCAGTCCGGACGGAACGCGCCTCGCGATCGCGAGCGAGGAGACGGTTCACATCTATCGCACCGGCTCGACCGAGCCGATCGCGACGTGCCTCGGACACGATGCGCTCGTGCGCTCGATCACGTTCACGCCCGACGGCACGCGCCTCTTGAGCGCCGCGGCCGACGACACGGTGCGCATCTGGGACGCATGGACGGGTGAGGCGCGCCTGACGTTGCGCGCCGAGGACCGCGGCGTGAACTGCGTCTCGTTCAGCCCCGACGCGACGCGCATCGCCGCTGGATCGTCGAATCGGACGACGATCCTGTGGGAGACGGAATCACCGGCCGTCCACGCGGAAGAGCGGCGCGCGCGAATGCTCTCGATCCGCGCCGCGCAACCGGTCGTCGATGCGCTCTTCCAAGAGCTCGTCGCGAGCGACGACGTCGTCCGCAGGCTGGAAGCGGATTCGACGCTCGATCCCGCGCTGCGCGAGACCGCGATCCGACTCGCGCGCTTCCGCGGCGACGATCCGAGGAGTCTCGCCGTCGCCGGCGCGCGCATCGTCGCGTCGCCCAGCGCGGACCCGAAGGCTTACCACCGCGCGCTGCGGATGATGGAGATCGCGTGGATGCAGCACCCGGAGAACGGCGAGTACCTGCAGAATTTGGGCATCGCTCAGTACCGCGCCGGCGAGTACGAGAAAGCGCTCGGCACGCTCGCGCGCGCCGAGCCGCACAGCCGCGGAGTGCCGCGCGGCATCGCGTTCCAAGCGATGGCCGAGCAGCGACTCGGACATACCGAGGCGGCACAGAAGACGCTGGCGAAGCTGCGTGAGCTGATGAAAAAGAAGCGCTGGGCGGAGGACACGGAGGCGAGAGCGGTGAGCGACGAAGCGGAGTCTTTGATCACGAGTGCGCGGTGACGGTGCGAATCAACGGCGCGTCGCATCCCAATCGCGCGCACGGTCGAATGAGCGGTTAGTTTGCTCGCCATCGCCGTTGCGAAAAACGCCGAGTGCTGGCAACATTTCCGGCCCCGCCGATTTCCCATCGTCGCTCGCTTCGTCACGCGTCCGTCTGCAAGACTGCGGAGCTTCCCATGTCCGACACGAAGAACTGGACCACGATTGCGCTCATTCAACTCGAAACGCATCCCGCGTTCACAATCAATGGTTTGGATTATCTCTCGGAACCTTTTCTTCCATCGGGACATAGCCGGCCGCACTTGAATCGACTCGAGCTCTATCGGCTCCCGATCACGGAGGACAAGGAGCACTTTAGACGCTCGTACTTGGAATGGCACAAGCGGCGGTTGGAAGGAGTCCTCTCCGCCCTGCGTGACGCAGATCCGAAGCCGAAGCTGCTCGCATTTTCGGAGGGTGCGATTCCCCTCCAGTCGCTCGATGTCCTCGTCGACTTCGCGAAGGAAACCAAATCGATCATCTTCGCTGGCACGCACGCGTTCTCCACAGACCGCGCGAATCGCGAACGGTACATCAAACAGTTCCATGTACCTGAATTGGAATACGAGCGGATTGCGAGAGAAGCGAACAAGCTCATGAATCCGAGTGTGATGCCGGTCCTGCGCGGCGACCGCATTCAGTCGGACGGTAGTGTCACGATCTCGCTTCATCTCAAGCTGACGCACTCCCCCAGCGAGCAGGACGAAACCGGCTTCGATCACAACTCGGCTCCCCCCGAGCCGCAGGAGATCCCCGACGTCGAGTTGCAAGAGAAGCAGCGGATCATCTTGCCACTCGTGTGCTCTGACGCGCTGCAGCTGCTCAACGCGAAGGCGAATCCGGGTGTGGTCGTGATCTCCGCGTACGATCCCAATCCCGACCAGTTCCTTCCAGAGATATTGCGCCGGACGAAGAATCAGCAACTTGTGCTGTTCGTGAACGACGGCCGCTTTGGGGGAACCGGAGCGCACTTCGTGACCGATTCCCGTCCTCAAGGTGGCTGGATGGGCGAACCTACGAACGGCCTTCTGCCGAAGGGCGACGGATTCGTCCTCATCGAAGTCAATCTCTCGTCGCTTTTCGGCGCTGTGGGTGTGAACAATCCACGGCTCAACTACATCCTTCACTCGGTTCAAGCCGTTGTGCCATCTTCGCCCAGCATCAGCTCATATCGAGTTGCGAAATCCCTCAACGACTATCCCGCTCCCGGGTCAGGAGACTGCTCGGCGTCCGCGGCACGACCAGGCGTCGACTCCGATGCGCAACTGCGGTTCATCGAGGGCCTGCTCCATTCGGAATCGCCGACGCCGATCCAGAGCGCCAAACTCCATCGGATGGCCGTGTTGGCTCGCAATCTCGACTTGTCCGCGCGCAGATGGGACATCTACGGTACTGATTGCATCTATCCGAGCACGAGCGACCTCTCGCTACTCGAGCGCTCTTTCGCCTCGCGCTTGCTGACGACCACCAGCCACATCCTTCACTCGAGGACGACGACACAGCCCTCCGTTACGGCGATCGTCGACTGCGTGCGCGCGTGCGAAGAGAGAGTAGGAAACTATCCAACCGCACGGCTCACGGACACGCTTTGGAGGGAGATCCGTCGTGTGTCCCGTGAATCCGTTCGGCATGCGCACAAGGCACTGCAATCGGCGTTCGCCTCGATCGCAGAGCAATTCAACGCGAACTCAGGCTGGGTGTTTTGTCTGCAGGAGACGCCGACGGGCGAGGCATATGTCGGCAAGGCGAGCCACAACGCACCGCCGCGCGAGCTCATCCTCGAGGCGACCGGCGACAGCGTCGTCTGGAGAGTCGCGAAGTCGAACGAAGGCTATGTTGGAAGCCCACCGCCGTCGCATTCCGTGCGCGAGGTGGTCGGCTCCCAATCTATCTTGGCGGTGCCCGTCCGCTTCCCGAGTTCGGATCCGAGCCGATACCCTGACGTCATCGTTGCGCTTGAAAGCCGCGAGCGCTCAGCCTTCAACGCGCTCCACATCTCTGAGCTTAGGGCCGTCAGCGAATCACTCTTGGTCGACCTGCACGTAATCCTGTCGTCCCAAGAGATGACCAGGGACGACGCAATTCGGATGGCGTGGCATCCGTCGGTTCATGGCTGGCGGCTGCGCGGGCTCCTTGAGCGATTCTCGTATTGCCTTGCTACCGCCGTTTCACCCGATCAACAGAAGCCCGCGGCTGCCTGTGTTATCTGGTCGATCGACCGGGAGAACTCGTGCCTTCACGCTCTAGCCTGTGCGGGCGTCGGCTATGACTACCTCGCAGAACGCTCGCTGCCGTTGAAGAGCTACATCGGTACCGCTGCCGAAGCGGCATTCGCGCGCGAAGAAGCCAACGTCAACGACACACTGATCGCCGATGAAGAATTCTTCCTCGACAAGGAGAAGGCTCGCAAGCTCGAGTTGGAGAAGGTAATCCGCGTTCCCATTTTCATGCCGGATGATTCGTCGCCATCGCGCGCCGCTGCCGGAGTGATTAGCCTGTTTCTGTATCGACATCACTATGGGCTACGCGACGCGGATATCACGTGGCTGTACAACAAGGCGGACTTGTGGAACGTCGGGCTTCTCTTGGGCCGAATCATTCATCACGTGCTCCAGGAAACCGATGCGATCGCCCACATGCAGTTGTCGCAAAGGCTGTGGAATAGCTACACGCCACGAGACCGTGTCTACCATGAGTTCCTTCGAGTCGCGACTCAGGTGTTCACCGCCGACGGCGGTACTGTGTTCGTCCACAACGCGGGAAGCGTGCCGCGGACGGGCGGTCCCGTCGCCACCACTGGCCTCTCGAAAACCGACGCGCAGGCCGCCACGATTCCGTTCGAGCCATTGTCACCGTGGACCTCGGCGCCGCGTACGACCGCCGCGGTGTTGGACCGCGACGTGGAGAAGCGAGGATTCACAGCGGCGCTCGCCGCGCAACCCGGAAGCTGCATACGACTTTCCGATGCCACCGAAGAGCATATCCGACGCAAGGTCTCAGCTGGACGCCCGCGCGAGGCGCTGCCGTTTGGCGAGGACAGCCATCCCAGACTGCTTGCGTACGCCTTGCCGGGAACGGATGGACCTACGATCGCGGTCATTCGACTGCTGCGAAAGTCGTCATCACCTCCTTTCTGTGCGTACGACGAAACCAAGCTGAAGCAATTTACGCGACTTCTCCTACCGGTGCTCGATCGCAGAGAGCGACAAGCGGCCACGCGAGCGAAAGCTGCGAACTCGAATGCCACGCTGTGTCCGACGTTGTTCCAGCAAACGCCGCCCGAGTATCCGGAGAATCTCCGCAATCGGAGGAGCGATGCGATGAGACAACTCGCCGTCGACGTGCCGACGAACGCGTTTTGGCACAAGCACCGAGTCCAAGGGATTCTCGACGACGTCGCTCTGGTCCTGCACCCCTGTGATCCTGTCAGCGTCGCGTTGTGCTTCCAACGACCGTGGTCCGATTTTGACCCGCAGAGACCTGTCGACATCTTCTCGAAGTCCGTCATGTACGACTGGTACTCATCACGAGTGATAGCGCCCTTGTCTTTCTCCCTTCACGAAACCCTAGGGAATCATCCGACGCTGATCGAATCCTGCCGTCAGGAAAAAGTGATCAGCTTCCAGACGCGAGTGGGCTCCAACGACTGCTACCGACACAACGCCCATTTCGCGATGCCGGTGCATGTCTTCAGGCATCACCGTTGTCTTCGCGGAGTGCTCGTGGCCTCGCTCGAGGCGAACAACATGGACCGTTACGCGCAGGATATCCTTAACTGCCTCTGGCTCGCGGCGCGTAAGCTGAGTTTCAACGGCGGTCGCGAGGCGGGCAATCCGTTCGGATCCGGCGAAAGCGTCCCGCTGGCGCGTGCGTCAACTCAGGCGACCTTCACTGAATCGTTGCCGCATCCGGACCGATGGACGATCCGGTACGGACGTGCATTGCCGAAGCCGCGCGCTTCGACGCGGCTGCCGGCGTTGTTTCGGCGGATCGAAGCGGACCTACCCGCGCAAGCGATCGACGAGCTCCATCGAATCTGTGTCCACTTGGACGACTACGGTTGTGTGCTTGAGGGCGCTTCAGAGGAGCAACACGCGCTGCTCGTTCCCTGCAAGGTTGGTCATGTGGCCGTCGGGGTAGCGCGGATGCGTCTGGACGATGGGTTGAAACCCAGCTCGCTCCCACAGTTGACGCAGTCGGCCTGTGTCGCGATTCGCGTGCTTCAGGACCATCACAATTCGAACTACCGCAATCCGCTCGACTGCTCGTCATTGTCCTGGGACAAGAAGGCAACCGCGATCTCGGTTGCCGATCTCGAACGGAACGGCGGAGGCGAAGGGTTCGAGAACGGGATCGAGGAGGGCACCATCGTCGAGTACTCCACGCCCATGCTGGTTCCGCGACCAGAGCACGTTGCACAGGCGAGTCGCGGACGATCAGCCCCACGCAGAGCGGGGCGCAAATCGACAGGCTCCGGGAGTCGACGCCACGCGAGAGACTGACGTCTGCACGAAGCGCCGACTCCACTATCAGTCAGGTAGAGCCTGCTCCAACGCCTTCACCAGCCGCGGAACATCACGCGCCGGTGTCGAACACAGCGCGACGCGCACGGCGCCCTTCATCGGGACCACGTAGACGCCGAGCTCGCGCATCGCTTTCGCGGTCGCGTCGGCGTCGGGCGTGAATACCGACACGAAGAAGCCGCCTTCGTAGCGCGGATAGCGCAAGCCCTCTCGGCCGCCTTCGCGATTGAAGGCGGTCACGCGCTCGTCGAGCAGCTTCACGAGCTTCGCGCGCTCCGCATCCGCGCGCGCTTTCAACGCCGGCTCGCTCAAGAGATCCGTGATCGCGAGCAATCCGAGATGGTTGCAGTTCGACCAAGTGCCGCGACACGAGAACCCGAGCGCGTTCTGGATGCGCTCGCGCTCCTTCGCGTCGGGATGCACGGCGACCAGCGCTCCGACGCGCGCGCCGTACTGCGCGAACGACTTCGACGCCGTCCACGCGACGAGCACGAGCGCCGGGTCGACCATCTTTTCGACGTGGTTCAACCAGCTCTGCGACGACTTCGCGCCGAACTTCGCGTAGGCGTCGTCGAGCAGGAACGCGAGCGGCGCCTTCTGCGCGTGACGGCGCACGATCTCCGCCACCGCGCTCCACTCCTCGTCGTCGAGCGAATAACCCGTCGGGTTGTTGCATGGGAAGTTGAAGAACACGAGCGCGCGTCCTTGCCGCGCGATCAAGCGCGCGAGCCCTTCCTCGAACGCGCGCAGATCGAAGCGGCCGCGCGCGTCGAACATCTCGAACGTCTCGACCGCGCGGCGCGTATGCGTCGCGAGCGTGTGGTACGGGCCCCAGAAGTAATTCGTCGTCAGCAGCGCTTGACCGGGCTCGAGGAAGTTCACGATCGCGTGGTGCAACGCGCCCGTTCCGCCCGGCGTCGCCGCGGCCACGGCGATCTTCGAGAGCGGCCCGCCTTCGAACAGGTCGTCGATCACCGCGCGCAGGAACGCCGCGTCGCCGTGGATCGGCGCGTAGGCGGCGGCCTTCTTCACCGGCACGCGTCCGATCGCGTCGATCACGGACGGCATCACGGCCAGCGTCCCGTCGTCCTCCATCAACGCTCCGAGCGTCGCGTTCACGATCGACTCGCCGGCTTGCGCGCGCTTCTGCGCTTCCGCGTTCAACATGAAGATCGGATCGTCGCCGGGACGGTTCGCGGACGAAGCGATCAGGATGCTCTGCCAGGGATGCGTCACGATCGTGGTCAACGGCGCGTCTCCTTCATCGCGAGAAGCGCGGCGCTCGCAGCTCTTCCGCGGCGCGCGCGCATCCGGATCATTGTGCGCGCTGGCGCGGCGTCTGAATAGAGCTCGCTCGCCCTACTTCGAGCGCTCCGCGCCGGAGCGATCGCGCGCGCGCTGCTGCGTCCCGCCAGCGACGATCGACTCGACCTCCGCGGTCGCGCGGTTCTCGATTCGAGCGCGGATCTACTGCGCGCATCGCCGGCTGCGGCGGCATGCCGCGGCGCTGCTGGAGAGCGTCGAACGACTCCGTCGCGCGATCGCCGCGACACACGTTTTTCGCCCTCGCGCGCCCCGTGATCCGCGGCCGAAGAGTACAAGGGATGCCCCGATCCACGCGGCATCCCTCATCCGCCGCGGCGGCGGATCCACGCGATGATCGACGTCCTCGTCTGCATGCTCTCGCTCGCGGCTGCGCCCACTGCGCCGCGCCAAACCACTCCGCCCGCGACGCACGAGGAGCACGGCAAGCTCACCTGGTTCCGCGGCGGTTTCGACGACGTCCTGCGCGAAGCGGCGCGCACGAAGAAGGTCGTCTTCATCGACTTCTGGACGCATTCGTGCGTGTGGTGCAAGCGCTTGGACGCCGAGGCGTTCTCGAACGCGGCGGTCGTCGACGCGTTCAAGGATGCCGTGTGCTACTCCGTCGATGCCGAGAGCACCGACGGTGCGCCGCTCGCGCGACGCTTCGGCGTCACGGGCTATCCGATGCTCGTCTTCCTCGATGCCGACGGCTCGCTGCGCGATCGCATCGGCGGCTACCTCCCCACCGAAGCGTTCTTCAAGGAAGTGAAGCGCATCCTGAGCGGCGAAGGCACGCTCTCGCAAGCGCGCGGAACGTTGGCGCGCAATCCGAACGACGTGCTCGCGCGGCTCGATCTCGTGCTCGCGCTTCGCAAGCTCAACGATCCGAGCGCGGCGACGGAGCTCGAGCGGGCGAAGAAGTCGATCGAGCGCGGCGAAGGCTTCGATCCGAAGAGCGTCGACGATCGGTGGACGCTGTCGAACAAGCTCGCCGCGCTGGGAGACGCCGCCGGCTCGAAGGAGCAGCTCGAAGCGATCCGGACGCTGGACCGCGAGTGCAAGTCGGTCGCCTGCCGCCGTCTCAAGCTGCAGGAAGTCTCGCGCGAGGTCACGACCAACTACCGCATCAAGAAGAACGTCGACACGAGCCCGTTGATCGCGTTCCTCGGCGCCGAGACCGATCCCGCGATCCTCTTCGACGGCTGGTGCACCGTCGAAGACTGGGAGCTCTTCCAAGTCAAGGATGCGCGCAAGTACATGCGTCCCGACGAAGAGCGCTTCCATACGAATGCCGCGCGCGACGCGGGCCGCGAAGCGTGGAAGTCCTGCCCGCGCGAGAGGGTCGCCGACTGGGGCGGCCGCTTCGCGGCGTTCTTGTACCAAGACGCCGCATCGCTGAAAGCCGAGGAGAAGGACCTCGCGGTCGAGATCGCGACGCGCGCCTACGAAGCCGCGCCGAAGAGTCTCGATCACCTCGAGGTGCTCGCGTGCTGCCTCCACGCAGCGGGCAAGAACGACGAGTCGATCGCGCTCTTGAAGCGCGGCCTCGAGCAGGATCCGCAGCGCGACAACTTGAAGAGGCGGCTGGACGAATTCCAGCGCTGAGGCGCGCGCCGGCGAGAGTCGCGGCATCGCTGCGCTTCGTCGAAGTGCGGAGCGCGACGCGACGGAGCGCGAACGGCCCGGCGATCGGCGAGCAGCTTCGGAAACGGGAGTCGTGCTCGTTCCGCAATTCCATCGTCGCGCTGCGGCATCGATCCATCGCGGAAGCGAACAGAGCGTGTTCGTTCGACACTCGACTGCGCTCGTGCACACACGATCACCATCGCGAAACTCCGCTCGCGCGCGCGAAGCAAACGAACTGCCTCTTCTCCTGACTGGCCGGCCGGCGATGCTCTGCCGCCGCCGCGGCGGTGGAGCATCGCCGGCCGGAACCGCGGCGTCTTCGCCGCGGAATCACCTCGCCGTCGCCCTACACCCCCCGATCACCTCTTCGGCCCCGGCTGCTGCAACCGATCCAACGCATACTTCTCCTCGCGCGTGAGCTTCCGATCCCCGTACGTCTTGTACTCGTGCGCACGAATCCCGCGCAGCGCCAAGAACCGATCGAACCAGCGATAAGACTCCAACGCTCCATTGTTGAAGTCCGCCGACAACCCGACGAGGTAATTCAACTCCTCGTTCAAGGGATCGAAACCGAGCGCCTCCATCCCCGTGTGCACCGCATACGCGTACCTGCGACTCTTCGAGAGCTCCTGCACTTCCGCCGACGGCTTCGCACCTTCCGCCGTATCCGGCACGAGCTCCCTGACCCTCGGCAACATCTTCTCCGCCGTGCCGATCGCCGCCGCGCGCTGCGCGAACAAGCTCTGGAAATCCTCCGCTTGCCGCGTCGTGAACAACGCCGAGCACATCCCCTCCTCGCGTTGATCGAGTCGCTCGAGGATCGCCGGCATCTCCATCTCCTTACGATCTCGCTCGGCGGATTTCATGAGCACGATCAACCGCTCGAGATCTTGCGTCCACGCCGATTCCGAGCTCTGTCCGCCCGGCTTCTCACGCAACGCTTCGAGATCGAGCCTCATCGCGCGCAGCCGAGAGGCGGCGAGATCCACGCGCCGCGCGATGAGCTCGGCTTCGTGGTCCTTCAAGTCCGCGAACCCGTCGAGGTGCGCGAACAACACCGCCAACCCGCCCTTCAGATCGGATGCCTCGAACTCGAACCCCTCGATCACGCGCGCGCGCGACCGGAAGCGCGCGTCGACGAGCATGCGCGCGAAGAGCTCGGTTTGCGCGCTGTCTTGCGCGAGCTCGCGCGCCGCCTCCTTCTGCTTCGAGCGGAACGCCGCGCCGAGCACGTCGAGGCTCGCGTCGTTCGCCGAACCGAGCAGAGCGAAGTAGCCGCGCTCCTTGTACTGATCCGCGACCTGCGCGAGCAGGATGCGCAGCTCCGACTCGAGCTTGAAGAGACGCGCGACGACTGCTCGATCCTCGTCCGCCGTCGAGCGCAGCAGTCGCGCGATGTCGCGCAGCGACCGGCCGTTCCCGAAGCCGCGCTCGCCGTCCGGCGCCTTTCGCCATTCGACCTCGCCGCGCGCGGCGGCGGAGCTCTGTTGCGCCGCTGCCGCGGGCGAAAACGTCGCCAGCGGCACCGCGAAGCTCGCCATCACCGCGCAACACGTGCACAGGATCATGACGCCACCGTTCCGAGTGGGCGGGAGCGGAACCACACACGAAGCTTGGGCGCGCACCGCGCGCACTCGTCGCTCGCGTGCGGCGCTGCCCGGCCGCACGTCCTCATTCTACCGCGGTGCTCGGCGGCGTTTCGCGATTCGAGCGCCGCACCGACGCGCGCGCGCTCAAGCGAACGGACCGCCCGCGCTGCCGTCCGACGACTCCGCGGCGGCGGGAAACCAGCGCGTGCGCGAAGGCAGAGCCGGCCTCGGTCCGACGTGGATCTCGAGATCCGTCGCCAGCGCGTTCATCACTCCGATCGACGGCGTGCCGGCGCGCGAGAACTTGTCTTCGGCCGGCGCGATCGCGCTCGCGCTCGCGAAGGGATCGACGAGTGGCGAGCCCGCCGTTCTCGCCGGCGTTTCTGCGTCGCGCGACGCGGCACTGTACGGCTTTGCGCTCGGCGCACCGGCGCGCCGTGCGAGCGCACACAGGCGCGACAAGCGCATGTACCCGATGCCGATGTCGCGCGAGAGCGACAGCGCGTCGGCGCTCGAGAGCGACTCGATCGTGTGGATGCCGGCCGCGCGCAGTCGCAAGCACGTATCGGAATCCAGGCCGTCGACCGATCCTGGCGCGAGATCGACGGAGACGGCGCGCTCGAGCGCGCTCGAGTCGTCGCTCGCTGCGATCTCGCGCCGATCGCTGGCGATCGCCGGCGAACGACCGTTCTCCCCGTTCGGACGGGTCTCGTGCGAAGCCGAAGCGCTCGCGTTCGACGGCTCGCTGCCGTCGTTCGTGTCTTGCTTGCGCCACGCCTCGAGCACTTGCGCGACGATGCGTTGATCGCGGTAGCCGAGCGGAGACGATCTCTCGCGCGCGGACGGCGGCGCGGGCGTCGTGTCGCGAGCCTCGATGCTCGTCTCGCGCTGAGCTCGCTCGCCGGCGTCGCGCTCCTCGCGCTCGAAGAATCCGGCGTCGAGGCGCTCCGAGAGATGCGCGGCCTCGCGCAGGAACCGCCGCGCTGCCGCGGGCGTCGTGTCGAGCAGGTCGGCCAGTCGATCGGCGTCGAGCCGCCCGACGGCTCCGATCGAGTCGCAGCCGGCTTGGCGCAATCGTTTCAGCGTCGCCGGTCCGTCGGCGTGCAGCGTGCACAGCAAAGCCATCGCGTCCATCGCGTCGCCTCCCGCGCACGGGCACGATGGCGATGCGCGACCGCGTCCCGAGCGCGGCTCTGGTGTACGCGATCGCCGCGCCGGAAGCCAGTCTCGATTCGATGCGAGCGCGTCAGCGCTCGCTCGACCGCGGCGGCGCGGACTCCGCGGGCGCGAGCATCGACACTTCGTCGGCGAGCGCGGCGAAGTCCGCCGCCGCCTTGCACGTCGGATCGACGACTTGCACCGGCGCTCCGAGCGCCGCGGCCTCGCGCAACCGCGCGCTGTGCCGAACGACGGTCTCGAACATGCGCGGGCCGAAGCGCGCTTGGAGCGCGATCAAGATCTCGCGCGCCAAGCGCAGGCGCCGGTCGAAGAGCGTGGCCAAGACGCGCATCTCGAGCGGCGGCGAGCCTTCGCTGCCGAGCTCGCACAGGATCTTCTGCGCCTGCAGTGCACCTTGCAGCGCGAAGGCGCCGGTCTCGACGACGAGCACCGCCGTCGTCGACGCGCGCAGCGCGTTCTTCGTCAGCACGCCGTCGGCCCGCGGCGGACAATCGAGGATCGCGACGTCGAAAACGCCGCGCGCGGAGGCGAGCGCTCCGGCGAGCACGCGCTCGGGGTGCAGGATGCGCGCGGAAGCTTCCTCGAACTCGGCGAGTCGCGCCGTCGCGGGCAGCAGCCAGATGCTCCCGGGAGCGGCGACGACCGCTTGCTCCACGTTCGCGCGGGCTTCGAGAACGTCGAGCAAAGAAGGCTCGTCGCCGACCGCGCAACCCAGACCGAGCGTCGCATGCGCCTGCGGATCGAGGTCGACGAGCAGCACTTTCGCGCCGCGCTGAGCCAGCGCTCCGGCCAGGTTCACCGCGGCCGTGGTCTTGCCGCAGCCGCCTTTCTGATTGACGAAGGAGAGGACTTGCACGCGTCGATCACGCCGCTTTCTCGATGACCACCGCCGTGCCGTACGCCAGCACCTCGGTGACGCCTTGCGCGATCTCGTTCGCATCGTAACGCATCGCGATGATCGCGTTGCAACCCTGCTCGCGCGCATGGCGCTTCATCAGCTCGTACGCCTCCGCGCGCGCGTGCTCGGCGAGCTCGGTGTAGAGCGTGATGTTGCCGCCGATGAGCGTCTGCAGCGACGCGCCGAAGCTGCCGATCACCGAGCGGCTGCGCACCGTGATGCCGCGCACCACGCCGAGATAGCGGACGACACGGTAGCCGTCGAAGTGGTTCGCCGTGGTCACCCAGATGTCCGTTTCGACCATGTGCTCCTCTCCCGTGCTTCGTTGAGTTCGACGCCCGCGCACGCGAGCGAGCGGCGAGCAGAGTATCTCGATTCGAAGTCATCGCGAGAAGAGTCGTGCGTCGGCAAGCGATCCCTCCGAGTTCTCGGGAAACCTTGGCGACGCGCGCAGGATCGGCCACCAACGAATCACGAGCGATGCGTCCGATCGTCCGAAGTGGATGCCGCCGCGCGGGAGTCGAGCGACGACTTAGAGACCTGCGACGTCCGCGCCTGGCGAATCCATGCAACGGTCGACGACGTTCGCGCAAGCGGTGGTAGCGTGCTCCCTCCGGCTCCCATCTCGCGCGAGATCCGGATCCCAAGGCCCCTCCCTCTTCAACACTCATGAAGAAATCAGTGCTTTTTTCCGCCGTGGGCGTTCTATCCGTCAGCGCCGCAATCACGATCGGCTGGGGCGAAGTCGGAACGCAGACAGGGCCGCCGCTCAGTCAGGCGTATCCGACCGTGCTCTCCAACGCGCAGTTCGGAAAGATCGTGTCGGGCGATTTCACGGGCGACAGGAAGGTCGACGCGGTCGTGATGAATGGTTCGCAGCCGCTGCTCCTCGTCACGCCGGAGGTCCACACGACCTCGATCAAAGCCGGGGGTCCCGCGAACGATATCGCCGTGTTGTCGGGCGTCGTGCCCGGCAAAGCTCTCTTGCTGGCCGTGAGCAGTACCGGCCTCACGAGCCACGAGCGCGACTCGGTGAACCACGTGTGGAACCCCACCACGATTTCAGGCTCGAGCCCGTGGCTGGGAGCCCTCCGCGTCGCCGTCGGTGCGCTGAGCACTGCCGGCCATCAGGACATCGCCGGGATCGCCGCCAACGGACACGACGTGCTGACTCTGTACGAGACCGGCGGGCAGTACACGGCGGGGACGACCTTCTCCGCCATCGGGCAGAACGTCTACGGCCTCTTCCTCTTGAACTGGCGCGACGTCGAAGCCCAGGACACGGCGAACACGGACGAGATCGCGCTGTTCAGCAACTACGGCGTCGAGGTGTACGAGCCCAACGGAACGCTCGTCGGATCGCAGCCTTGGACCTGGCCGCTCCTCGGCACGGTGATCGACGACCAAGGCACGCCGCTGCAACGACTGGCGATGATCTCGCCGGTCAGCGGCATCGACAAGTTCTACGTGTTCGGATCGGTGAAGTCCGAGGGGCCGTTCAACTTGGGCACGGCTTGCGCGGTTTCCATGGCATCCGGCGACGCCGATGAAGACGGCGACAGCGACGTGTTCGTCGTCGTGAACAACGAGAACAAGGTCAAGAAGTACACCAGTAGCTCAGGCGACACGATCACGTTCCACTCGCCGCCGGTGAAGTACGCGTACGGCCCGCAGAACCGGGATCCGATCCACAACTTCTCGACGCCGGCGATCGCGGATTTCAACGGCGACGGTCGCGTCGATCTCTTGGCACCCGTCTCCGGTTGGCATCAAGGGACGCAGATCGTGCAGGGAATGCTCGCGTTCCTTCAGATCGACCAACCCACTCCGAACCCGTACTGCACGACGCTGTCGGACGGCACGCTGATTCAGAAAGCGGACGGAACGTTCGACCTCGTCTTCTACATCACGGTCCCGACGAACCATCTGTTGGCGGTCCCGCCGAACAGCAACGCCAAGGTGAAGTTCAGCGTGATGCTCTGGCACTCGGCCAACCTGAACGCGCGAACGGACCTCGATCCCTACAGTGCGTCTCTGCTGTCCCTGCCCGACCCCCTGCCGCCGGATGGCTCCTCGATCGAGCTCAGGCTCAATCTTCCCAGCACCTACATCATGCACTCGGCGCCGGACGTCTGGCCTTTGGTCATTCGCCAGGTCGTGGTCACCAACACGGATCCGGGCGACGTCCTCGCCACCGGGCCCGCGTACGTCGGATTGATCGCCGGAGGTACGACTTGGGACATCATCAAGGAGGCGGGCGACGTCGTCATCCGGGGACTCATCACTGGTCTCGGACCACCGACGACGCCTGAGGGGGGCGTGGGCAGCGGCCCGGCCGTCCCGTCACCGGACGACGACGAGGAGCCGCGCGACGGGGATCCTCGCCGCTGATCGCGCAGTTTCGATTCGCTCGATCGCGCCGTTGCCGCGCGGCGCCGTGCGTCGCCGCGCGCGGCGACGAATCTTTCGACCGCATCGAGAGCGGAGGACGCGGACTCAGCGCGCGAACAACGGCTCGTTGGCGACTCCGACCGCGCTGATCAGCTCGTGGTAGAAGAGGTCCGAGAAGCGCGGCTCGTGCGACAAACGCACGCGCGCTTTGCGCAGCGCTTCCGCGGGATCGTCGCCCTTCACCAACGCGGAGTGGAATTCCTCGGAGAGGATTTGCATCGCCTGCACTTCGAGGTCGTGCGTGCTCTGGATCACGCAGCGCGCGCGCTTTCCGCCTAGGAAGCACGCACCCGACAGATCCGCCGCCATCGGATCGCCGCGCCGCTTGGGGCCGATGCCCGCGCCGCAGATCGTGAGCACGACGAGCGGAGGAACGTCGCAGCTCTCGAGCTCCGCCGCGCCGACGAAGGTCGACTCGGATCCGGTCGCGGGCGCGAGCGCGAAACCGACCGAGCGCTCGAGGGATTCGTCGCGGCGGCCGTGCGTGAAGAGTTGTACGACGCGCGCCGCCGAAACGCTGCGCTTCAGCGACTCGAAGCTCGCATCGCGCCCGAGCAGGAATCGACGGCTCGCCTGCGGATAGGCCGCGCCGATCTTCTCGAGCTCGGATGCCGTCGCCGCGAGCGGCACGCCCTCCGGCGCGCCAACGAAGAGCAGCGCATTCGTCTCCGCGGCGGCGGGACGCGGCGGATCTTTCTCGGCGCGCGCGACCAGCGCCAGTCCGATCGTGGGCGAAGGCAAGTAGCTGACCGCCTTCGCGAGCCCGAGACATTCTCCCGTCGGGAGCGGCAGCGCCTCGAACGGCACGTCGCCGAGCAGATCCGTGCCCACGATCGTCAAGCGACGGCAGCTCTTGATGCTCGGCCACACGTCGTCCTTCGTGAGGAGCATGCTCGAGAGCGCGCTCGACTCTTCGGCGCGCTTCGCCCGCTTCCAATCCGGATCCCCGCTCGCGATCGGGCTCTCGAGACGGCTCCTCAATTCGTCGCGCGCGGCGTCGACGTAGTCCTTCGAGCGCAACTCGAAATGCTCGAGCGTGTCCCGCTTGATCACGAAGAGATGCGTGCGATCGACGCACGGAAAGTAGACGAGCAGCGCGTGCTCGTCGGGGTGCGCGAGGAGCTTCGCGCGCACGCTCGCCAAGTCGGCGTGAGGCGCGTCCAATCGTCGCGCAAGGCTGCTCATGCCTTCGGCATCGAACAAGCGGCCGAGCGCGCGCTCGATGCCGGTCTTTCCCGGCGCGATTCTCATGTCGAACCGCATGAGCTCGCTGATCAGCGCTCGACGGTTGTTCTCGAGCAGACGCCCGTAGCCGCCTTCGCGCGGCGGTGCGGCGTTCCACGCCTCGAGTCGTCGCGCGAACTCCGCGGCGAGATCGTCGCGCATCGCGGCGATCTCTTTCTCGCCGGCCTGGCGGTCTTGACGCTCGTAGACGAGGCGCGCGCTGGTCGCCAACCACGTGAGGTACGGGCGCCGCTGGGTGCGTTGCTCCGCCGGACCGAGATGTTGCGCGGCTTTCTCGAGCCACGCTCGAGCCTCGTCCCAACTCGACGAGCGCAGCGCGATCTCGGCCAGAGCGATCTCCGGGAACACGCACTCGCTCGATTCGATTTCCGGCACCGCCAGCGCGGCGCGCAGATCCTCGATGGCTCGCGCCGTCTTCGAATCGTCGAGTCGAGACACCTTCGCGAACGCGAGGCCGCGAATCGAAAGCAAGTTGGCGCGCGCGCGCGGAGTCCTCGCGTACACGTCGGACGCGAGCGCCTGCTTCACGGCTGGATCGACCGCGCCGTAGTCCTCCATCCCGACCAGCGCGCGAATGTTGGCGCGGTTCGCGGAGACGATCGCCGAGTCGCAGTTGAACTCCCGCTTCGCTTTCTTGGCCTTGTCGACGGCTTCGAGGAGCTTCGGGACGAGCGCGATCGCCTTGTCGGCCCACTCGCGAGCGACGTCGATCAATCCTTCGTCGAGGTACACCTGGCTGCGCAGGGCGTAGATCTCGCACGCAGCACGCCGGCCCCAGGAAGCGTTCGGATCGAGCTCGCGCTCGGCCGCGATCAGTTGCTCCAACGCCTGCTCGTAGTGCGTCTGCTTGTAGCGCAGATCTCCCGCGCGGAGAAAGACGTGAGTGCGATAGAGCGGCACATCGTCGGCGCGGATCGCGGCGAGCACCCAGTCGACGGCGCCGTCGAAGTCGCCGGCTTGCGCGAGCTCGACCGCCTTCGCGTCCGCGGCGGCGATGCGCTCGCCGTCCTTGCGTTTCTTCTCGGCCGCCGCGGCGGCGGACTCCTTCGAGTCGTCCTTCGATTGCCGAGCGACGCCGTCGGGAGTCGATTGCGACGGCGGCGTCGCTGCCGCGGAGAGAATTGCGGAGCACGACAGCGCGAACGCCGCCGCTCGGAGGCCGCGTCCTACGGTTGCAACCGGCTCTCGCGCGAGCCGACCGCGACCCACGTCCCGTCCTTCCGGCGCATCGAGACCTCGATCGTGATCTTCGCCGGCCATCGCGCGCTCACCTCCGGCGGGAGATCATGCACGGTCCCGTGAATGTTGTCGATCGGTCCGTACACGAGCTCGCCGGAGTCCGAATACACCTTCAAGCGGTACGTGGCGTCGCGCGGTCCGCGCCATTCGATGCGGTCCCAGCGCGCGGTTTGCGCCGGCGGATAGACGATTCCGCGCTCTTCGTCGTTCAAGAAATGGTCGTTCGCGTTCCCGCCGGTCGTCGCCGGCTCCATGCCGCGCATCCAGAAGACGGCGACGATCGCGGCCGCGACGCCGGCGGCGAAGAACAGCAGCCGATTGCGCCCGCGACCGCGCGGCGATCCCGAGCTCCACGCGTTTTGCAGCGCGGACTCGACGCTCTCGAGACCCGGCGCATGCTCGAGCTCCTCCGCGGCGCGCATGTCGCGCGCCTCCTGTGCGGCGGCATCGTCGAGGAGACGACCCACGTCGTCGATCTCGCCGTCGGGGTCGCGCGCGGAATCTGCGTGGTCGCTCACAACCCGGACTCCTTCCGCAGCGGCTCGAGGATCTCGCGCAAGCGTGCGATCGCGCGTTGGTACTGCAGCTTGGCGCTGCTCTCGGGGATCGAGAGGTTGCGCGCGATCTGTTGGAAGGTCCACTGATCGAAGTGCTTGTGACGCACGATGCGCGCGCTCCTCTCGTCCATCCGGTCGAGCGCGGCGTGCACGTGCTCGAAGTCGCCCGCCGAAGCGGGATCCGCACCGCGCCAGCCGGTGTCGTCCAAACTGTGAGCACGCGGTCGCCGCCGCTGCGAGCGCAGACGGCTCGAAAGGATCTTCTGGCAGAAGCGGTAGGCCCACGTCTTCAGCGACGCGAGGCCGGCGTAGCTGTCGAGACGCCGCCAGATCTCCATGAGCGCTTCCTGCACGACCTCCTCGAGCTCGTCGTCGCCGAACGGACGTCCCATGCGCGCGTTCATCACGCACAGAAACTTCGGCACGCACTTCATCTCCTCGGCGAATCGGCGGCGTGCGGGCTGCGAGCCGGCCAGCGCCTCGCGCGCGAGCCGCAAGTCGTCCGCGTGCAGGACGGCGCCTCCGCGCTCCGGAGACGGATCCGATTCACCTCGATCGTGCGACGGCAAGATGCTCTGGATTATGACCAAAGCATCATCGCGTTGCTTCTCGCGTCGAAGGACGAGCGCGAGACCTCTCGATGGATGCATGCGAATGGCGAGAGAGGCGTGCGGCACCGAGGCTGACGGCGCGCGAGGCCGCCATCGCGAGCGCAGATCGGGCGTTCACGGAGCGCGCGGCATGCGATGCCGAGCGCCGCGCGATCACTACCGCAGCGCCCGACGCGCGCGCTCGTAGAACGCTTCGGCCATGGGAGTCGGGTTCGCCGGCTCCCACTCGGCGACTCTCCGCAAGGCGCGCGCGGCGCGGCTCTCGGGCTCGAGCAAGAGGACGGGCGAGCGGCGCGCGACGCTGCGGCCGACGGCGTCGTCCTGCGGAATCCAGCCGACGTACTCCGGCGCCGCGCCGAGGAAGCGCTGAGACGCGGACTCGAAGCGCCGCCACGCCGCGCTCGCCGACGCTTCTTCCGGCGTTCGATTCATCACGACGCCGACGCGGATCGATTCGTTGACCATGCGCGCGCGCTTGTAGAGCGCGTAAGCGTCGGACAGCGCCGTCACCTCGTGACTGGTCACGAGCAAGAGCGTGCTCGCGGCCGCCAAATGCGCGACCGTGCCGTACGACAAGCCCGCGCCGTGATCGATCACGATGCAATCGAACTCGCGCTCGAGCGGCGCGAATGCTTGGAACAGCGTGTCGAGCTCGCGCCGCGTCGGGTTCGCGAGCGCATGGCGCCCGACGCCGCCCGAGAGCAACGACAAGCCGGCCGGCCCGCGCACGATCGCATCTTTGGCGGCGACGTTTCCGTCCAAGATGTGGCCGAAGTCGTGCTGCGGCGCGAGGCCGAGCAGGAGGTGCGCGTTCGCGAGACCGGCGTCGAAATCGAGGAGGAGCACGCGCTCGCCGCGCCGCGCGCGCGCCACTGCGACGTTCGTGGCGACGATGCTCTTGCCGACGCCGCCTTTGCCGCTCGCGACGCACACGACGCGCGCGGTCGCGCGGCGTTCGCCTGCTTTCGGCTCGGCGACGGGCGCCGACCGGCCGAACGCGCGCAGTCGCGAGAGATCGAAGCGCGAAGCTTGGAACATGGGACGCGATGCGGCGGCGGGCGCCGCGATCTCGCGCGGCCGATCATGCGCACCGCACGGACGCACGGTCAACGCCGCGCGGAGTTTTCAGAGCGCCTTCGCACGCGCCGAGAGCGCTGGCGCACGACCGTCGCCGCGCTCGATCGCGCCGCGGTCGCACCGGGCGTCCGATCGCGGTAAGGAATCGGCGCCGAGGATCGTCACGCGCGACGTCGCGCTCGCGCGCCGTCGGCGGCGGCACGGAAGCTGCGCCCGCGCGCGCTCGTTCGAGCTCTGGAAGAACACTCGAGGACACGATGCACGGACCGATCGCTCCCCTCTTCGTCTCGTCCACCGCACTCGGGGCAGCGGTGCTCTTCGCAGCCGCGGGCAAGCCCGCGACTTTGCCGACGACTTCGGCGGCGAGAGCCGGCAACGCCGAGTTCGTGAAGCCGCTCGTGTGGAAGAAGCTCGCCGCCGGTTCGACCGAGCGCTTCGCGTTCAGCGCCGTGCTCGAGCCGAAGAGCGAAACGATCTTCGTCTACGGCGGCGAGTCGAACACGAAGGGTCTGTTCGGGCTGCCCGACGACTTGTGGCAGTACAAGCTGAAGGACAACACGTGGGAGAAGCTCACGGCGAAGAACACTCCGCCGCCGCGGCGCGCGTATCAGATGGCCGCGTTCGACTCGAAGCGCTCGTCGATGTGGCTCTTCGGCGGCGCGGGCGATCAGTTCGCGCCTCAAAACGATCTGTGGAAGCTCGACCTCGCCACGCTGAATTGGACGCGAGTCGAGACGCCGGGCGAGAAGCCGGGACCGCGCTTCAGCGCCGGATTCTTCTACGATGCGGCGCACGATCAGCTCGTTCTCTACAGCGGCTGCAAAGCATTCTTCGCGCCCGACAACGCGTGGCCCGACCTGTGGACGTACGACATCGAGAAGAACGCCTGGTCGAAGAAAAAGGCCGCCGCACCCGGTCGATGGCAAGCCGCCGTCGCGTTCGACGCCGAGAGCGGCACGTTGATCGTGCAAGGCGGTTTCGACAACAACTCGGGCCCGAAGCAAGACACGTGGACGTACTCCTTCGCCGACGACAAGTGGACCGACTGTGGCAAAGGCTTCAAGTCCACCGAAGCGCACAGCGCCGTCTGGGATCCGATCGCGCATGCGATGATCGTGTACGGCGGCACGAGCGGCGCGAAGAACGGCCTCGACCAAGTGTGGGCCTTCGACCCGAAGACGAAGAAGTGGTCGCAGCTCGCGACGAAAGGCGAAGGCCCGGGCGGCCGCGCTTATCACGCTCTCGTGTGGAATCCAAACGACTCGAGCTTGTGGACGTTCGGCGGCACGCTGAATCAGTTCATGGACGAGCCGAAGAAGAACGAAGCCTGGAGCGTGCAGCTTCACCATTAGACGCGGTTCGAAAAGGTTGATTTGGCTGCACCGTTCCCTCCAAGTTACGAGGCGCGCTATGGATTCGCCGCAAGCAGGCGGATCCGCGACGAGTTCGTGAGCGAATCGTCGCTCGAAGGGACGCACGTCGCGATCGCGTCCTCGAACATGCGGCCATAGAGGTGTGCCGTTGCCCGTGCGACGAAGCAAACCGCTTCAAATGTCTTCCTCGGTCTGCACCAGTTCCGTGACGTAACGTTCCATCAGCGAATTGTGGCCGATGTCAATTTCTGCGTGATCCCTGATGAAACTGAGGGCATTGTCGGGGATACCCGCTGATTGCAAGGAGTGCATTAGGGAGGGACCAATCGCCGTGGGAGTGAGCTCCAGGTGAAAGAGGTAGCCCAGGAACCCGATCGGGTTCTGGTGCTCGAGTTGATAATGCATGAACGCGACGAGCGTGACCGTCGCCGGGAGCCCGCGCTCGGTGCCGATCCGCGACACGTCTTCGCCCATCGTCGCGAGGTCGGCGACGGCGAGATCGTCGTGCCCTGCCTCCGACACTGCGTGCTTGAGCAGCGTCTTGATCATCGCTCGGCGTCGGTCGCCGCGCCGACCACATCGCCGCGAGGAGAATCACGGCGTGCTCGTCGAGGCAATCATCAAACGCCCAGTGCCCATGTGCGGTGCTGTCGAGTCCGTGCAGAACACCGCGTGGCGGATGCGGAAGCATTGTTCGCGATCCTCCGCGGTCGTTGCGCGGCGCACCTGGATTCGCGCGAGAGGGTGGGTGGAATTCGAGTGAGATTCGGGGGCGAGTAGCCTGGGTGACATCGGGCTCTCCTTGTGGTTGACATGACGCTGACCACGAACGCGCGAGCGACCGATTCCGAACAGCTGCAGCCTGCACGTCAGCGCGACAACGCAGCACGACGGCGGCCTCGCCTCCGACACGTGCGGACCGCCTCGCGTGCCAGCCCTCGGGCAAGAAATTCTCGGCGCAGGCCTCCATCCGACTATTCAGCACTTGCTGTTCGGTCCGGGGACATGCCGCGTTCAGCGATTTGTCCGATCAACCAGGAGCCAACATGCCCGCCACCCTCACTCAATCCTTCCGCAAGGCCGCGTTCGAAGTCCGTTTGGTCCGCACCCCCGCGGATCGTGAAGCCATCGCTCGCCTGCGCTACGACGTCTATGTCGAGGAGATGGGCCGCCGGCAGGCCTACGCCGATCACGACACACGGACGATCCACGAGCCGCTCGACGATCAGAGCTTCGTGGTCGGTGCCTTCAGGCCCGATGGAGATGCGATCGGAACTCTGCGCATCACCCCGTCGAACGCCGAGGGCATCGCCTTCCGCGAAATCTACAACTGGGAAGAACGCGAGCTGGTGTTCCCGGGCCAAGTCTGCCTGGGATCGAAGCTGATCGTGGCACGCGAGCACCGGGGAACGCTCGTGAGCGTCGAGGTAATGCGCTTGGCGGTCCACGAGATCTTCGCCCGCGGATGGCGCTTCTGCTTCCTCGACGCGAACGACCATCTGCTGCCGCTGTACACGCGCCTGGGCTTCGTCGCGCGCGCACGTCGCGAGCATCCCATCTACGGAAGCGTGACGATCATGGAGTGGGACATGCACGACGCAGATCACGCGCGCGCTGTGCGTTCGCCGTTCGTCCGTGACGTCGTGGCCCGCGTCAACGGGCACGCGTCGGCCGCCTGATATCCGAGTCACCGAGAACCGAACGTTACCCCAATGAACGCTTATCAAGCCCTCGTCGACACCTGGAACAAGAACCTCGAGACCATGTCACGCTCGAAAGCCTTCGAGCTGATGGCGTCAAGCCAGATCACGCGCACTCAGTACGCCGCCATGCTGCGTCAAATCTTCCACCAAGCGCGCGAGAATCCGCAGATCCAAGCGCTCGCCACCATGCGCTTCCGCGGCGAGGAGCGCGAGCTCGTGAAGACGTTCCTTCGTCACGCGATCTCGGAGGTAGGGCACGACGACCTTGCGCGGCGGGACATGGAGACTCTCGGCGTCGATACGTCGAAGCTTCTGCGTGAACGTCCGCTACCCGCAACGTTCGCGACGACGGCAAGCGTCGTCTACATGATCGAGCACCACGATCCGATCGCGTACTTGGGTTACCTGTTCCATCTCGAGTACACGCCGACTCAGCTCGGGCAGCGGTACATGACGGCTCTCGAAAGAAGCGGCATTCCACGCGCGGCGATGAGCTTCCTCGAGGAGCACTCTACGGTCGACGTCGCGCACTGCAAGCTGATGGAGCATTACTGCGAGAAGCTGATCCGTTCGCAGGAGCAACTCCACGCGGTGCTGTACATGCAGCGGGTCACTGCGGAGCTTTACGCCAAGATGCTCGATCAGGCAATTGGTGAGGAGGGACAAGACGCACACTTGAGTCTTCGGGACTTCTCGCCACTTCATGTCCAGGTATGCCGGTAGATAGGTGAGTGCGGACACACCTCTTCGTCATCGCAGTCGCTCGCACGCCTCCATTCCCCACCTGTGCATCGATTTTCGTGTACACCGTACTTGCTTCCCACGCCTAAGTATGAGTCGCGCCCAAGCGTCTCTCTGGCTCTTGGCACATAATCCGCCGCACTCGCGCCGGCAGAGCACAGCGGCGGCTGCGCGAACCGTTCACTTTACTATCGCGACGGCCCCACATCACTTGCCTTGTGCGTGAAGTGATGAAGTCGGAAGTTGCAAGGCCCTGGCAGGGCGAAGCCCTTGAGTGTTGAAGCTCGATTCGGGCGGGGCATTGGTACGTCTTGTCGAACGACCGTCAGAAGCAACACCTGCGAAGCAGGTGTCACGACACGCACGGAACGAAGCGCCAACCACCTGGCGCTCGCCATCGCCTTCGGCTACCGGCAGGTAGTAACTGCCATATCCGTCCCGGCACCACTCCATCACGTTGCCAATTATTTCGTGCAGCCCAAACGCGTTCGGCCTAAAAGTTCCAACAGGTGCGTGCAGGACGAATCCATCGTCGAGCCTCTCATCGTACTTCCAGGAGGACGGGCCCCTATTGTACTTGCAGAACTTGTCGGCCACGTTCGCTGTTCCATCAAGTGAGTAGATGTCGTCGCCAGTCCACCAAGGTGTATTCGTCAGTGCCCGTGCTGCATACTCCCATTGTGCCTCAGTCGGTAACAAGAGCCCTTGACGAGACATCAGTCTCGCGCACTCCGTCCAGGTCACACGCTCGACCGGATCCAAGAGAGTCATAACCTTGTCAGCGAATCTGCTGCCCGCAACGTACCCACTTGGATTTTGTCCGGTTAGCCATTTCCACTGCCCCTGCGTCATCTCGTATTTGGAGAGAAAGTATGTGTTCAGTCTCACCTCGTTAGGTGGGAACTCGTTATAGTCCGACTGCGGGTCGTAGTTTTGGTCGCTCGGTTCCGTGTTTTGCGCTCCCATCCAAAATGTAGCCGCCGGGATTAGCACAAACACTAGGCCCATCTCCTCCTTGAGGCGCAGCTTGCCATCCGTTGCGCGCTGTGCCGGCTCGCCCGACTGGAGGTGCGCGAACTCCCACAAGTGCGAGTCCGGATCCTCGCCGATCGGCAAGAGCCCCAGCTGTGGCGTCAGTTTCACACCGGCGTACTTTGTACTCTTCGCCACCGCAGCGACCGCTTCGTCCCAGCGCCGCTTCGGCTCCGCGCCGCTCACGCTGAGCTCCTCAATCGTCGCTGCCTCTCTCCGCCGTCTGACAATGCCCCAGCCATGCTGCGTCGACGTGCCCTCGGAACAAAGGCCCGTCTTCTCGTCGGTGAAGGTTGTGATGTCGGCCACGAGCTGCGAAAGCTGCGCATGCCACCAGCGATCGTGTGGATCGTCGAAATCGAATGTGCGACGCGCATCTACGCTCCGCTTCAGATCGGCGACGTGCGAAGAGAGCTTTGACATCTCCTTGGCCCGCTTCGAACGTCCGCCGTCGGACTGCCAGTCCGAGATCGCGTTCGCGAGCTTGGTGACGTAAGCCTCGTACACGTTCTTCTTGGAACCCTCGGCCTCTGACAGGGCGAGCCGCTCCTCGTTCAACGCTTCGTCGAACCGACCGGTCTTGAAGAGCGCCCATGCCAGCGTGTCGCGCATCTCGGCGCGTTCGGAGCCCTCCGATGCGGCCACGGAGCGCCGAGCGAGCAGCAACGCTTTGATCTCGCTCCCGTGCACAGCGTTCGTCGAATCGGGATCGATGAGCGGCCAGGCGATATCGTGCAGGCCGATCGCGTCGTCGGGCAGGCTCTCCTTCGCTAGCGCGACCTCGATATCAGACTCGGATGGCCAAGGCTCGGTGCCGAGCATCCGCTGCATCCATATGAGCCTTACTCGAGACTGCTCCCACTCTGCGAAGCTCGGGCTCGCGCGGCGATCGGACTCGACCTGTTCGAGCGTTAAGGCCTTCGCACGCTTCCGGATTTCTGCGAGCATCGCTTCGTGATCCTTCAAGCTCGGGCGCCTTTCTACGTTGTGTGCCGGATCCGCTGCGCGACCCTCGACCAGCACCTTCGCGTCCGCCAGCCAACGATCGTATTCGCCGAGCTTGTCCGGCAAGGCCGGCCACAAAGCTTCTGCGCGCTCGACGAGCTCTTTCAATTCCTGTATTGCCGAGAGCGACATCACGTCGTTCGCACGTTTCGTCGCGATGCGCTCCTGCTCCTGAGCCGTTGTTGCGTTGCGCTGGGCCTCCTGAGCATTGCGGTTAGCGTCGCGCCTTGCGCTTGCCTCCGAAATAGTCATGCGTTGAGCCTCGTCGGCCTTCGCATCAGCGCGTCTGGCTTGTTGCTCGGAAACGATGACTCCGGCGACAAGGATCACTATCGCCGTCGCCAGTGATGATGCCAACGCCTTGTTCCTTTGCACCCATTTCGTGAGCTCGACCCACGCGCCAGTATTGAGCGCTTTGACTGTGCGTCCTCCGAGGAAGCGCTGCAGGTCGGCGGAAAGCTCGCGCACATTTGCGTAGCGGTCGGCGCGCTCGTGTCTCATCGCCTTCTCGCAGATTGCGACCAATTCCGGTGGCGTCGATCTCGACTCGAGGCGCTGTGGACCACTGGAGGCGACTCGCGCTAGAATCTCCGAGCCTAAGGCCTTCTCCCCTTTTCTCACGTAGGGCGGCGTGCCGGCGATGAGCTGGTAAAGCATTGCGCCGATCGCATAGACGTCCGATTGCGGCCCCATCGCTGCGATCTCGCCGCGTGCTTGTTCGGGTGACATGTAGGACGGCGTCCCGATCACCGACCCGTCGCGTGTCAGCGTCAGTTCCTCGCTGAGTTGCTCGTCGATGACAGCGTCGGCCGTCTCCACCCCATGAGCGGCACCCACGTCGTGTGCCTCACTCGTGCGGCGCGCCAGACCCCAGTCCATCACGTACACCTCACCGAAGTCACCCACCATCACGTTGTGAGGCTTTAGGTCACGGTGAATCACTCCGCGCTCGTGTGCGAATGCCATCGCTTCGCACACACGCTGAATCACGCCGAGCACGCGTGGAATCGACCACTCGGGATCATTCGCGATGCGACGCTCGAAGACCTCTGCCAAAGTAATGCCCTTGACGAGCTTCATGGTGAAGAACGCGCGGCCGGCTGCATCGACGCCGACCTCGTGCACCGGAACGATGCCGGGGTGATCCAGTTGGCTCGTGATCTTCGCTTCATTCACGAAGCGCGTAAGCTGCCGGGCTGGGATCGGCGGCGTCTTGCCAGTGCGTACGACATCCGCTTGGCCGAGGATCACCTTCATTGCCAGCGGGCGATCGAGTTTCGTGTCACGCACGCGGTACACGACACCCATGCCGCCCTTGCCGACTTCGCCTTCGAGGGTGTAGCGCTTGTCGAGATCCGAACGGGCGCCAATCTGTTTCAGGATGTCGGCGACACATGCCTGCTCCGCCGCATGCTCGGTCCGACCGATTCGCAGCGCTCCGTCGACCTCAATTGCAGCCGCGTGCATCTCACGCAACTCGGCTTCCAATTGTGGGTGAGCGCGTACTAACGACTCGAACTCGACTCTCTCTCCTCGTTCGCGATTCACGAGATATTCCTCGAGAACGCGTTCCGCGGACACGAAGCGATCACCGGTACCTTGCGAGTGGCTCATGCGACGAATGCTCCTCCTTCGCGAGCCTCGCACCGCGGGAACGGTGCAACGGTCTCGCCATCGGCAGAGTCTAACGCCGACCCTTTCGCGGAGAACCTCGAGAGCGCGAGGTCAGACGTCGTCAGGCATCCGTCCGCGCCGCAATTGCAGCAGGAGTCGCGCGACCTTTGGCTTGAGGCGCGTGCAGCGCACTCTGGCCGCGTCGGCCGATGCCAGGCCGAGGTCTGAGGCGATCGTCGCCCAGTCCTGACCCTCCACTTCGCTCGCGAGCAATAGGTGACGATCGTCCGGCTCGAGAAACTGCAAGGCGAGACGCACCCATTCCGTCTCGGATTCACGCTCAGCCGCGGCATCCGGACGCTCCGCCGAACGCACGGCTGGACCGAAGCCGGAGAACGAATGGCCCGAGACACGCATCGATTCGATGTGGCCGCCACGATCGCGGAGACCTTGATGTCGTTGCGCATCGATCACTTGGTTCGTGGCGATGCGTTTCAGGAGCGCGTGAAACTGCGCGTCCGTTTCGGGCACGAACTTCGGACCCCAATTCAAGAAGTTGAGGACGGCGTTCTGTGCCAAGTCCAGCGAGTCCTGCACGCCACGGCCTCGGTTGCCGAGCGACTTGGTGATCTCGCTTCGGAGCCACGGCTGGATCGTCGTCACGAGTCGATCGAGGGCGTTTCGATCGCCGGCCCGCCACTGGCGGAAGAGGTCGAGGGCGGGTTGCGGGTCGAGGTCGCGGTTGGGCATCGGTGATTCCTGACGGTGAGCGCATTCCCGTCGAACGCACCAGCGAAGCATAACGAACAGACGCATGGCCGAGATGAGGGGACGTCAGACCCCTGTTCGCTCGCGCCGGATCGTCCGTTCGCATCTCCAGACGCGAGCAACCGGCCATCGAGCTCTCGGCAACTGTCGCCGCGAGGAGACCGGAAAAAAGGCCGCCGAATATCGCGGCCGAGTCGCTCGCCGAAACCCGATCAAGACAAACGACTGGAGAACGCCATGAAACTGAGTTCGCGCACTTGTTCTTCCACCTTCCGCTTGGGCCTCACCTCAACGATCGTCGGATCGCTGTTGTCCATCGGCGCATCGGCCCAACCGCCGGGCTCAGGCGCTCATCACGCGGGCGGTGGCGGGAACCGCTTGCCCGGTCAGGCTTCCGAGTTGCCTAGGCCTTCGAGCAGCGTGCAAACTCCCGGCGTCATATTCGGCGAACAGCTCGAACCAGCCTTGGTCGGCTACACCTTCGACTACGACCAACAGACGGGCAGCTACGCGCTCAGACGGCCACTTTTCTCGGCGACTCTCGACGACAATACGGGGGCGCCGGATGAGTTTCGTGCGAAGTTCGGGAGCGTGATCGCCGGCGAGACGACTTACCTCAGCGACGGCGTGTTCGCAGGAATTGCTGCGACACTTGGCTTGGCTCATGTGGCTGCAACCGCCGCGAGCTCAGACACCATCAACACGAGTCTCCTCAGCACGACGTTTCGACTGAGAGCGGAGGCGGATTTCCCCATGGCGGCGACGAACTTCCTCGGCCTGCAGCAGTCCAACTTCGATCCGACGGCATGGGCCATACTGCACATGAGCGGCGACGACGTTGCACGGACGAACGCATGGTTCGACGCCGGCTTTGGCGAATTCGTCGCCTTCGGATATGACCTCCGGGGCAGAGTCGACGTGGTCTTCTCGATGACGCAGACGAGCGACTACCGCACGGTCGAAAAACAATTCAGCGCAATGGCGTCTTATAGCGGCGTCACAGCGACGCTGGACATCGTCACGAAAATGAAGGAGTCCATGGAGACGGGTGAGTTCACGTTCAGCATCGAGACTCAGGGCTGCACTCCTCCGCACTTGCCGACGCTGGCCGAGATCTCGACGCAGGAGGGTCAACTGCATTACGCGGATGAACTCAATGCCTATGCTTCCAACTGCAAGCATCGCGTGGGCCTCTATCTGATTTCGGCGTACTCGCTGCCGAATGGGCCGTCGCTAGATGTACCCACGTGGAGCGATGCGGTGCTCTCCCAGGCCGGTGACGAAGTCCACAATGCTATCCGCTGCTTGGTCGCGGCCTCGAGATGGAACTTTTCGCCGCGTCTCGCCTACTTTCTCCATCTTCAAATGAGGTCTGTCCCCAATCAAGCGCAGTCGTTCGACAGCGCGCTTCTGGATGCTCGAGATCAGATCGCGACGCGGCTTGGTACCTTGCGCGATGCGCTCATCGCCTACGGCGATCCTGCCAACGCGGGCAACGCGGCGGTGGAAGGCAACGTGATGACAGCGAAGAATGGCGTCCATTCGGCGGTGATTGCTCTCCAGGAAGTCTTGAACGAACTCGAGATCCACATGGCAACGCTTCCAGGGATGCAGATCACGTTGACTGACGGCATGACCCCTACCACGAGCGGCCCTCCGTTCTCGTGCCAGACGTGGGTCAATGTGCAGGTAAGCAATATCGGCCTCTTCTCCATGCTCGACACGGCGGAGCTCGAGGGAATGCTCAGTTCGAGCTTCGGTCCAACCGCGACGATACTCTTCGACGAATACTACGGTCCGGTCTACCAGTCCCACGCCTTCAGCAACGGCGGAATCACCACCGTGGACGTTCTTCATGTGCAACCCGTCGCAGCAGGTCCGAGCGCGGGTCTCTACACGATCAATTTCGACATGATCGTGGCCAACATGTCCTCGGATTCGACGCTTGTTCGCCTCCGACTGCTCGACGAAATCAACCGCATCGGGGTCGCGAATTACAACATGGCGAACTGAGATCGATCGACTCGGGCACTAGGACGTTCCACGCAGAAGGCACGACAGGCAATTCCTGTCGTGCCTTTGTTTTCGATCTTCTAGGTCGCTGACGAACACGCGAGGAGTGTCACGAACAGGGGACGGGCACACTCACCGATCTCGTGATGCGCAGGCAGGCCATTGCAGCAACCGAGCCATCCTGGAATGCAAAGCTTCTTCCGCTCAGTGCATCTTCACTTCTTCGCCGATCCGGTGCAGCTTCATCACGTTCGTCGTGCGTGCGATGCCGGCCGGGACGCCGGCGACGAACACGATCACGTCGCCGTACTGCGCCATGTTGCGCACGACGAGCATCTCGGAGGCCATGTAGAGCATGTCCTCGAGGCTGCGCTCGCGTCGGAAGAGGATCGGTCGCACGTGCGCGAGGACCGTCATGTGGTTGCACGTGCGCTGGTGCGGTGAGAGCGCGAACACTTCGGCGCTCGGGCGATAGCGCGAGATCAAGCGCACCGTGTTGCCGGTCTCGGTGAAGCACACGATCTTCGTGATGTTCAGCGCTTCGGTCGCTTGCACCGCGGCCAGCGCGACGGCGTTCGCGAAGTTGGCTTCCGACGTGCGGAACGCCGGGTGAGGCATGTCGTGGTAGCGCTGGCTGTGCTCGACCGCGCGGGCGATGCGCGTCATCGTCGCCACGGCTTCGACCGGGTACTCCCCCACCGCGGTCTCGGCCGAGAGCATGATCGCGTCGCTGCCGTCGAGCACGGCGTTCGCGACGTCGGTCACTTCCGCGCGCGTCGGCCGGCTCGACTCGATCATCGACTCGAGCATCTCGGTCGCGGTGATCGTGAACTTGCCGGCTCGCAGCGCGGCGGTGATCAAGGATTTCTGGATCAGCGGCAACTGCTCGAGCTCGGCCTCCACGCCGAGATCGCCGCGCGCGACCATGATGCCGTCGGACTCGGTAAGCAATTCGTCGAGGTTCTCGAGCGCGGCCATGCGCTCGATCTTCGACACCATCAACGCTTCCGGCGCGAGCGCGCGGATCGCTTTCACTTCCTCGGGCTTCGACACGAAGCTGATGCCGATCATGTCGACGCCGGCTTCGCGCGCGAGCTGCAAGTTGCGCTTGTCCTGCTCCGTCGGAAGCTCGTACACGATGCGCGAGTCGGGGAAGTGCACGCCCTTGCGATCGCCGAGATGCCCGCCGCGCGTCACTTCGCCGTCGATCGCGTCCTTCTCGATCGCGCGAGCGACGACCTCGACTTGTCCGTCGGCGAGGATGATGCGGTGGCCGGCTTGCACGGCCTCCATGAAGCCGCCGAAATCGAAGAGCACTTCGCCTTTCGCGGCGGTGCCTCCGCCTTCGCGCAGCCGAACGCGATCGCCGGATTTCAGCACGGCTTCGCCGCCAGGGAAGCGCCCCATGCGCATCTTCGGGCCTTGGATGTCGGACAGGATCCCGACCGAGGCCATGCGCGCGTCTGCTTCGCTGCGGATCTTCTTCACGCGTCGCAGGAAGTCTTCCTCCGATCCGTGGCTGAAGTTGATGCGCGCGACGGACATGCCCGCGCCGATGAGATCGCCGATGCGCGCTTCCGACGCCGGTCCGATCGTGGCGACGATCTTCGTGTGCGAGCGCGCGTCGCCGTCGCGCGGCTCGCGAGTGACGGGTCGTTCGAGGTCGGCGGTCATGGCTCGGTGCGCATCCGATCGGCGCGATCGCACGCGGTCCGCGGTGCGCTCGCTGCCGGAGCGCGGCGCGTGCGTCGCGAAGCGCGACGCGCACGGCGATCGGTCTCTCGACCGCGTCGATGGGGCGTAGAGCGATAGCAGAACGACGCTCGCGATGCGAGCCTCGCGGCGCGCGCGGCGTCGCGCGAGATCGAAACACGGCGCGTCGTCGCGACGATCGCGAGCTGCGACTCGGCTCCGCGCGACCTGTCGCGCCGGCGCGCACGACGGCCGTGCGATCGCGAAGACGACGCGACCGCGTCGGCCTCGAACGCTGGCTCCGGAAGAAGAGAACGCCAACGGGCCGATGCCCAGTTGGCGTTCAGGGGGGTCCACGCCGCTCCTGAGGACCGCGCACCCCATGGCAGCGGCGCGGCGATCCATCGGCGAGGATCGAGCGTTACGACGGCGCGCGGGAGATCGCGGTTCCACGAATTCCGGCGGCAAGTCGCGCTCGGCGGCGGCGGAGGTGTGCCACGCCCCCGAGGGCGGCACGCAGAAAGGGCGGCGTGAGATTTCGTCGTCGCGCGAGGCTGCGATTCGCTGCCCTCAACGCTTGCCGACGTCGTCGAACTTCGGTCCGAGGATGCGCAGGTAGACGTCCCAGCCCTGTGATCGCCGCCGATCGTTCCACGCACCGACGAGGCTGTCGCCGGCGACGGCGATCACGGGCGCGGTGCGATCCTCGACCGCTTTCGTCTCGAGCTCGTTCAAGCGCACGATCGGCCCGATCTCGCGCGCATTCGACCGAATGCGGCGCAGGTACGTGTGGTCGTAGTAGGAGATGTCGTCTTCCCACGCGATCACGTACGACTTGTCGGGCAAGCGCACGACCTGCGAGTAATCTTGCTCGTGCGCGATGGTCGAGATCGGGAGCAGCGGACCCGCCGGCTCGCCGCGCGCATCGAACACGCGCGCGACGACGTCGTGGCCCGGATCGGACGGCGAGCCCGCGGTCCAGCCCATGACGAAGCCATTGCTCGCAGCCGGCGCGACGCACGGTTGCCAGTCGGCTTTGTGCGGCGACGGATCGAACGTGATCTCGTCGCCCGCCACGGCACCGGCTGCGTCGAGGAAGCGACCGTGCAACGACCACGAGTCGGGTGAGACGTGCAGATCCCACACGAGGATCGTGCGACCGTCGTCGAGCACGGCGCCGGCGAGATCGCCGAACTCACCATCCGATGCTTCGCCGACGCGCGCCGCCGCGCCGAGCTTGCCGTCGCCGCTCAAGCGCCGCGTCCACATGCCGCCGCGGTTGCCGCGGATCCACGCGATCGCGTAGCCGCGATCGGCACCGAGCGCCACGATCACGTCGGAGACGGATCCGCTCGGCGATTCGTCGACGCGCAGCGGCGCACTCAGCGCTCTGCCGTCCGAGGCGAAGAGTTGGACGCGCAATCCACCGGATTGAGCGCCGGGCTCCTTCCATTCCACGGCGAACTCGCCGCTCGCTTGCACGGCGACGGAAGGTTGGATGCACGCCTGTCGTTCGGACGGCGCGGGCGCGTCGCCGAACTTCGCGGGGACGGAGAACTCGTCGCTCGTGAAACCGTCGGGACCGACGCGGCGCGCGAAGACGCGATTGATGTTGTCGCGCGCGTCCTGCCACGTGATCACCGCGAACGATCCGGCGCCACCGACGTGCGCGTTGTTCTGATCGGCGCTGGCGAAATCGGTGTTCACACGCAGCTCGGGACCGAGGCGCGGATCCGCTCCGGCGCCGCCGGGCGAACGCGCCGCGGACGGTTCGACGACGCGGCCGTACACGTCCTGGTCGCCGTTGCGCTGATCGGTCCACGACACGAGCACGCGCTTCCCGTTCGACGCCAAACGCGGTCCGCGCACTGCGACGGCGACGTCCGCGGGCACGCGGATCGGAACCCAGCCCTCGCGCTCGCGACCTTCGCGATCGAGGAGATACAAAGTGAACGAGCTCGCGCTGCCGTCGCCGCCGCGCGGCGCAGTGGTCGTGCGCGGGTTCGGATCGCTCTGCGGCTCGCTCGTGCGCGCGTTCGGATCGCGTTGCTCGCCGCGTGGCGCATTCAGATCGCGCGGTGCGTCGCTCGCGGGCGTGCTCGCCGGCGACGGATCGGCGCGCGGCGCGCCCGAGTCTTGCGCGTCCGAGTCGCGTGACTCGCCGCCGATCTCGAGCACGGCGTGTTCGTCGAACGCTCGGTTCGCATCGCACGGAGCATTGGCCGACATCGCGTCGCTCTCGAGCACCGTGAGCAGACTGCGCTCGGCGCGAATGTCGCCGAGCGCAACGTTCGCGAGCGCATCCGACGCTCGCACAGCTCTCGCGCCGGCGGAGCGTCCGCCACCGCGCTCGCCGCCCTTGCGTCCGCGGCCCGGCCCCGCATCGCGCTTCTCGCCGCGCGGCTCGGCCTTCGGACCTTTTCCAGGCTCGACGAGCAGAGCGAGGAACTCGTCGCCGAGCGCGAGATCGAGATTGCGCGCCTCGGGAACGATCGGCTTGATTTCCGGCTTGTCCGGACGACCGTCGGCGGCGAGATGCCGCAGCACCGTGCGCCCGTCGACGAGGAACGCGGCCCAGAAACCGCCGACCGGATCGGCGATCAATCGACACAAGAAGCCCATCCCGCAGTTCACGAACGAGGTGTCGGAACGACTGTGGTTCACCGCCACGTTGCCGTCCTCGTTGCGCCACACGCACAACACCGAGCCGCGATTGCCGACCGCGAGATGCACACCTGCTTCGGCGGGCGGACTCGACGGCGCGAGACGGACGAGCTTGCCGCGCGGCGAACCGTCGCGCTCGATCTCTTGGTACTTCACCTGGCCGGCGTGCGTCCACGCGACCGCGTAACCGCCCTGCGGCAGCGCCGCGATCGCCGGCAGACGGCTCGGCTCGCGCGAGGCGCGCGGCTCATCGTCGGGTGGACCGAGCGACCGATCGGCCGTCAACCAGTTGCCCTCCGAGTCGAACGTTCGCACCCACGGCGCGGTCCCGCGTCCGACGGCGCCCATCCACACGACCGCGCCGGAGTTGTCCTTGCCGAGCGCGACCGCGGGCTCGAGCCGCCGGCCCGAGTGCGGCTGATGGATCGGCCGCTCGGGCTCGAGCAGATCTCCGCGCGCGTTCGTGCGCGCGAGGTAGATGCCGAGCATGCCGTCGCGCTGATCGCGCCACACCGTCGCGAAGCCGGCGCCCGGCGACGCGGCGATCGACATCAGCACTTGGTTCGTCCCGCCGTGCGCGTCCTGATTCACCAACGTGTCCGCGAGTCGCACGTCGGCGGATTGCGGAGCGACGGTGCCGGGAACGCCTTGCTCGAGAGGAGGCGCTTGCTGCGCGTTCGAAGCGAGCGCCTCGGTCGTTGCGAGCGGCACAGCCGACGCGAGCGGCACAGCCGACGCGAGCGGCACAGCCGACGCGAGCGGCAGAGCCGACGCGAGCACCGTGTCGATCAGCGCGACCGCTGCGACGATCGATGCGAACGCGGGACGAAGTGCGTGCGCGACGCGCGCGCGAAGTTGCGTGAATGAAGTCATGATGGTTCGTGATCGCGGCGAGAAGTCGCGCGAGCGCACGATCACGCGCCCGGAAACGACTTCAGCTCTCGGAAAGATCTGACGTGAGAGCGCGATCAAGCCGCGGACAAGTGCTCTCTTTGCGATCGCGGCACCGGCGCTCGCAGCACGCGAATCGCGCCGCGTTCGCACGCCTCTCCAGGGTCGGATCCGGAACCCGAACTTTCGAGATTGGCCCCCACAAAACTCGGAATCGTGGTATTCCTCCATCTAGCGAACTTCCCGCAACTCCTCCTTGCTCGCGCAACCTGTCTCGTTCTCAGCCTCCCCCTCGATGCAGCTTCATCCGTCGGCCAAGAACAACGGGAGCGTACCGGCTGCGACGTCGGTCTTCGTCTTCGTCATCGTGTGCGTGCTGCTCGCTTTCGCGTTCGTCGTCTGACGCGCGACGCACGACAACAGCAACCAGTCCGCCAGGTCGATCGCAGCGCTCTCGCGCGCGCTCGCCACGGCTCGCCGATCCGCGCACGGTCCGCCATCGCTTGCGCGCGACGCGAGCGCGAGCGTCGACCGGCTTGCGCGCGACGCGAGCGCGAGCGTCGACCG
>JADMIO011560675.1_pt1 | contig 47418 bp, 43 predicted proteins | sample 8958161 | NCBI WGS metagenome assembly JADMIO01 (sample SAMN16585339, study PRJNA669376) | soil metagenome | isolation source: Crop rotation soil | place: USA: Cullars Rotation, Alabama | collected 2011
TGCTCTCCCTCACCCACGTCAACTACAAGACCGCCGAGATCTACGACATGGCGGGGCTCACCGCGGCGGCGCACCGTGCGGGCGTCCTCACCGTGTGGGACCTCGCCCATACCGCCGGCGCCGTCCCGTGCGACCTCGGCGAGGCAAGGGCCGACTTCGCGGTCGGGTGCGGCTACAAGTACCTGAACGGCGGACCCGGCGCGCCGGCCTTCCTTTTCGTACGGCGCGACCTCATCGGCGCGTGCCGGAATCCGCTCAGCGGCTGGTTCGGCCATGCCGATCCCTTCAGCTTCAGCCCAGACCATGTCGCCGCGGAGGGCATCGAGCGCTTCCTCTGCGGCACGACCCAGGTGCTCGGCATGACGGCGCTCGACGCCGCGCTCGACGTTTTTGCGGCGACGCGCATCGACGCGCTCCGAGCGAAGAGCACCGCCCTCACGGAAACGTTCATCGCCCTCGCCGACGCGCGCCTAGCGCCGCTCGGCTTCCGCCTCGCTTCGCCACGCGAAGCGGCGCGCCGCGGAAGCCACGTCTCGATCGCGCACGAAAACGGCTACGCGATCATGCGCTGCCTCATCGAGCGCGGCTTCGTCGGCGATTTTCGCGCCCCCGACCTTTTGCGCTTCGGCTTCGCGCCGCTCTACAACCGCTTCGTCGAGGCGTTCGATACGGTCGAGGCGATCATCGAAATCGTGCGGACCGGTGCCTGGCAGCGGCCGGAGCTTGCGACGCGCGCCCGCGTCACCTGATCCGGCGTAGTCGCGCCTCGCGCGCAATCGCGTCGAGAGTGTTGCGCCACTCCGTGTCTTCCGCTTCCTTCAGCGCCGGCACCTCGGCGACGTGGTCGGCGACCCATTGCTGGCGATCCGCCGTCGCGCTCGCCATCAGCGGCGCAAGTCCGACCTCATCGATCGTCGCGGCCACCTCGCGCATCTCCGCGGCACGGCGCTTGCCGTGCTCGACGACGCGGCCGAGGAGATAGCCCGCCGATCTTTCCCAGTTCATATGCGGAAAAGTCTTGTCGAGCGAGGCGACGATCCGGTCCTCGACGCCATAGAGACGCGCCGTCATGAAGCACTCGACGGCCAGCGCCTCCAGGCCCTTGATCATGACGCTGCGGCACATCTTGATGGCCGAGGCCTCGCCGATCTCCGATCCGACGATCTCGAGGTTCATCCCGGCCGGATCGAGAAGCGCCTTAAGTTCGTCGGCGCGGCGGCCGGCGAGGAGCATCGGCACCTTCAATCCCGCGGGCGGCACGGCGGCCATCACCGCTGCCTCGACGTAGTCCGCCCCCGAACGCTCGACTGCGCGCGCGTTGCCGCGCTTCGTCTCGGGCGATACCGAGTTGATGTCGAGAAAGAACTGTCCCGGGCGCAGATAGGAGCCTGCGTCCTCTGCGACGGGGCGCGAGGAGGAAGCGGTGACGGCGGAAACGACGACGGCGGCACCGGATGCGGCCGCGGCAGCGCTTCGCGCGGCATCCACACCGAGGCTGCGCGCCTTGGCCCGCATCGCCTCGCTCTTGTCCCTGTCCTCGAGGAGGAGGTCGTACGCCACGACATCGTGCCGTCCCGACGCGGCAAGCCCCTTCGCCAGGATGCCGCCGGCCTCGCCGAAGCCGATGAACGCAATGCGCCGGTGGTCGATCACCTCGCCCATTGCGACCTCCTAGCGTTTCAGCAGTGTCGGGTCGTAGAGGCTCGTGTCCTGGCCGCGCACCGGATCCGCGATCGCCTCTTCAAGACTGTGCGCCCACTTCCATTCCGCTGCTGGCCGCACATGCCCCTCCTCGCCGACCTGATCGAGCCCCCAGTAGATTTCGAGGCGGTGGCCGTCCGGGTCGCGGAACTCGACGGCGATCTGGCAGCCGGCGCGTCGGCGCCCTTCGAAATCGATCGTCACGCCGTGCTTACGAAGATGCTCGCGCGCACGCACGACCTCATCGAGCGTCGGCACCTGGAAGGCGAGGTGATGCATCTCGACATGCGGCGATTCCTGCTTGAGCGAACCGACGAGCGCGATGCCGTGATGGTCGGTGTTGCAGCGCATGAACACCATTCCGCCGGGCACCACCTCGGTCGGGTAGACGTCGGAAACCGAGAAGCCGAGGATTTGCGTGTAGAAACGGACCGAGAGGTCGAGATCGCGGACGTTGAGGACGACGTGGCCGATCTTCGCGATCCTGAACGGCAGGCCCTTGGGCCGGCGGTTCGCGCTCAGCGTGTCTCGGTCGAACGCCATCTTCACCCCTCGTGCTGCGACATCCGGTTGCGCTTCAAGATTATTGCATGCCCCTCCCATCCCGGCGATGTTCGCCCCCGATCAGTTGAGAACGAGGAACAGGATGCGTCTCAAAGCGCCCCTCATGGCCTTGATCGCCGCGGCGACGGCGGTCGCCACCACCGCCCATTCGGAAGGCGACGCGAAACAGGGCGAGGCTGTCTACAAGAAGAGCTGCCTCATCTGCCACGCGGTCGAGGCCGGCAAGAACAAGATCGGCCCCAGCCTCCACGGCATCGTCGGAAAAAAGTCGGCGAGCATCGAGGGCTTCTCGTATTCACCGGCGATGAAGGGCGCCGACAAGACGTGGGACGCCAAGACGCTCGACGAGTACCTCCTGAATCCGCGCGACTACATCCCCAACACGAAGATGGTTTTCCCCGGTCTCAAGGGCGAGGATGACCGGCGCAACCTGATCACCTATCTCGAGAGCCTGAAGTAACGCGTCATGCCGTTGTCGCTGATCATCTTCGACGATTTCTATGGAGATCCGATGGAGATCCGGCGTGCCGCGCTCGGCCTGCTCTACCCGCCGGTCTCGGACGCGAATTATCCCGGCCGCAACTCGAACCGTCCGATCATGATCACCGGGCTCGACGAGATGATCTCGAAGATCGTCAACGAGCCCGTGGTCGGAAGCCGGAAGGCGGCGCACTGCTATTTCCGCGTCGCGCGCGAAGGAGACGACCAGGGACGGCGCTACAACGTCCACATCGATCCCGAGGCAGTCTGGTCGGGGATTCTCTATTTGACCCTGCCCGAACATTGTCGGGGCGGCACCGAGTTCTTCCGCCACAAGGAGACGCAAAGCGATCGCGCCGCGATCTACCCGGATGAGCTGAAGGCGGCCGGCGCCAAGAATTTCGGCGATGCCGGCGATCCCATCATCCAGCGCGACAGCACCGATCCCTCGAAATGGGAGCACCTGATGACCGTGCCGATGCGGTTCAACCGGCTCATCCTGTTGCGCCCGTGGCTGTGGCACACAGCCGGAATGTCGTTCGGCACATCGAACGAGGACTGCCGCCTCATCCAGCTGCTCTTCTTCGCGCCCGGCCGCCGCTAGATTTGTCCTCCGCCACCAGCACGCCGCTCGTTCCGAATCGGACGCCCGTCCTCTCCTTTTCCGCCCGTGAAGGTTTTCGCTTCCGACAGCAGAACGCGACGGCATTTCAGGCGGGCCGGGGCGGCGGAAAATTCCTCACGACCTCGGACGTCTTCGTCCGCGAGATGGTGCTGAAGAACCCGCAGCAGTTCCAGGTCATCGCGCCCCGCCACGAGGTCGGATGCGTCCCGCCCGAGCGCTGGGGCGAGGTTCCCCTCGCCGGCAAGCGTCTCCTCTTCCTGCTGCCGAGCCAGGCGCTCGGCAGCAACGTCGCGACGGTGCTTGCGCTGGCGGCCCTCCTCGAGCACCGCCGGCCGGCAAAGCTCGCGGTCTTCTGCGCGAAGTCCGCAAGCGACATCTACGATGCGTTCCGCAGGATCGAGGTGTTTCCCTACTGGCTCGATCAGCGCGAGGCAGGGCGCTACGACTGCATTTTCGATCTCGGCCAGATTGAAGGGCGCCAGGACATCGATATCTGGCCGATCGACATGGAAGGCGAGATTCTCCGCGCTTTCGGCGTGCCGCCGGCCGGCGCCTTCCCGGCCGAAGCAAAACCAGTGCCGCGGCGCCGGCTGCGACTCGGCATCCTGCCGCTCGGCTCCTCGCCTCTGCGGACGCTTCCCGTCGCCATTGCCGCCGCGATCGCGGCGAGGCTGCGTCCTTTCGGCGAGGTCACGGTCTATCTCAACCGATACCAGCTCCAGGGCCGCCTCTATCGCGAGAAGCTCGAGGCGCTGCAGCTTCCCGAGGTCAAGATCGTCGACGGGCTCGACACGATCGGCGGCCTGATGAATGCGATTCGCACGCTCGGCTACGGCGTCTTCGCCGACAGCGGGCCGGCCCATATGGCGAAGCTCTTCGCGACGCCGGGCTTCGCGATCTACACATCGGCGCCGGGCGCGATCCTGCAGGGCCGCTTCCGCAACCTCGCGAACTGGCAGGTGCCCTTCGCGGGGCCGCATTGCGCGACGCCCTGCGGCCTCGCCAAGCTGCGACTCGACGAGAAGGGCCAGATCGGCTGCATGGGCTCGCTCGAAACGACCCTCGCCGCGCTGCCGAAGGTCGCCGGCGCACCGGATGCCGGCGCCGTGAGCCGGTTCTTCGAGCGCCCGGTCCCCTGCGTCGAGCGCCTCGCAGCCTTGTCGGCCGAGGTCGCCGATGCCGTGGCCGCCGACCTCGAGCGCCGCATGCCGGAAGCGCCTTGAAAAGAAAAGGGCGGGGGAAAGTCCCCCGCCCCATGAGGCGAATGTGCTGCTTGTAGCCTTAGAAGGTGAAGTTCGTGCCGAGCACGAAGAACCAAGCGTGGTTGTCCGCGAGGTCCGACGTCGTCGGCGCGTTGTAGCCGTAGTACTGGACCGAGCTCCGGATATCGATGCCGGGTCCGAGGACGTACCGGCCGCCGACCAGGAGACGACGCAGACGCTCGTCGGGGACCGGAGTGGCCGTGGCCGAGAGCACGTCGCGCTGCGAGTCGAAGTAGTTCGCACCGACCGTCAGCGGGCCCATCGTGTAGGTCAGACCAACCGCCCACGCCGAGTGGTCGCCGCGTTGGCGGAAGCCGTTGTCGTCACGGTAGTACAGGGCGCCGAAATGAACGCCGGCGAAGCCGACGTCGAAGCCGACGCTGTACGCTTCGCGGCGATCCTTGAAGGTCGGGCTCGCGCCGATGCGGGCATCCTGCTCGCGCCAGCCGGTCTCGTACGAGACACCGGCCAAGAGCGAGGCAGGACCGATAGCACCCTCGTAGTTGGCGCCGAAGCCGATGATGTTGCTGTACATGCCGATGTTGTTGTTCGGCAGCATGCCGGCGAACGAACCGCCCTTCGCCGTCGTGCTGGCCGCGGTGCCGTCTTCGGAGTTGTCGGGCGTGAACGAGAGACCGGCGCGGAAGCCGAAGATACGGGGCGAGAGGTAGGTGATTTTCTCGGCGTCGGTCGAGAGGTTCACGACCGATGCGTCGATGGCGTTGTTCTGAAGTGCCAAAGCACCGGCGCCCGGGGCGATGAAGGTGGCTCCGTTGCGCGGATCGCCGGGGAAGCCCGCAAGCGTATTGAAGAGACGATAGTTCGGGTCCTGTCCGTCGAAGTTCGCGTCGACCGTCGGGGAACCGACCGAGAGGAGGTACGCGGCCGAGTTCTCGGAACCGAGAATGACGCGACCCCACCCGCCCTGGAACCAGATGTAGCTTTCGTCGATCTGGTCGGTGCAGGAAGATGCCTCGAGCTGGACGTCGACACCGATCATGAGACCATTGTCGAGCTTCGCCTGGCCGAGGAACCAGATTTCGCCTTCACGCTTGAAATCGAAGTTGTGGCGGGAGGCGCCGGGATGGCCCGGATTGTCGCTCTGCTCGCCGAAAACGCCGTAGAACTGGAAGTAACCACCGAGGCCCAGCTTGATCGGCGGGCCTGCGGGGGGCGCTGCCTGCGCCCAGCCCTCGCCGGGCGCAAGGGCGACCGCGGCCAGAGCCGTGCTCGCCAAGAGAAGTTTTTTCATTGTCCCTCCAAAGCTCAGCCCGGCTCCCCCGGGTGGGTATGTTTCCTATCTCTCACCGAGACTCTCGGGTCAACCGGAACGGTAGTCCAAACTGTTGCTATTCGGCTTCCTGTGGCGGGCGCGCCACACCCCGCTTTTCACCAGGCCAGACGCAGAATCTCCATGACATTCGCGGCGTTTTGGATGCGGCGCGGGTTGTGAAGAACGGGGGAGTAGGCGAGCGCCGCCTCGGCGAGCTTCGGCAGATCGGCCTCGGAAAGGCCGACGTCGCGGAGCCGGCCGGGCTGGCCGAGTTCGGCGACCAGCCCGGCGATGGTTTGCCAGAGCGGCCGGTCGCCCCGGCCGATCGCCGCCGCCAAGGCCCGCTGCCGCTCGCCGTTCGCCGCCTCGTTCCAGCGCAGCACCGCCGGCAGCATGACGCAGCTCGTGTGGCCGTGAGGAACATCGAAAAGGGCGCCGAGGGCGTAGCCGATGCCGTGGCTGGCGCCGCTCCCGGCGCCGGCCGTCGACGCCGCGACCGCCTGCCACATGCCGAACTGTGCCTGCTGCCGGGCCGCGAGGTCCTTGGGATCGCTGACGATTCGCGGCAGCGCCCCGAGGAGAAGCGCCAGCCCCTGCTGCGCCAGCGGGTCGGTCGCCGGGGTCGCCTTGGGCGAGCACCAGCTCTCGACGGCGTGGTCGACCGAGCGGATGCCGGTCGAGGCAAGGAGCTCGACGGGGGTCGTGAGGGTCGCGGCCGGGTCGAGAACGGCCACACGGGGGACCATGTAGGCGTGGCCGAACATGCGCTTGAGGCCGCGACTCGGCTCCTTGATGCCGGCCCGGGGCGTGAACTCGGCCGCCGAGAGCGTCGTCGAGACTGCGATCATCCGAAGGCTCGCGGCCGGATCAGACGGGATCGGCGCCGACCGGTCGCCGACCAGGGGATCGAGCGCCTTCTCGTCCGCGATGCCATGCCAGAGGCACAAGACCATCGCCTTCGTCGCGTCGATGACCGAGCCACCGCCGACTGCCACGAGCAGGTCCGCCCCGAGCCTCCGTGCCTCGGCGGCGCCGGCGATCACCGAGCTCTGCGGGCTATGCGACGCGATATCCGAATAGCACCCGACCGCCCGATCGCCGAGCGCGGCGGAGACCTGCTGGAGGGGACCGTCCGCTAGCCGCGCGAGCGAGGCGGTCGAGGTGAGGAAGACGCGCCGGGCACCGAGCCGCTCGACCTCGTCGGAAACGGCCTTCGCCGCCGGCACGCCGAAGACGATGCGCTCCTGCGGGTACTGCAGGTGAACTCCGGTCAGGACGTCGGTCATCGGAAAAACCCTCTCAGGCGGCTTCGAGGCGGCGCCAGGTCTCGGGATCCGCGGCGAGCGCCCGAAACTCCTCGGCGCGCTCGACATAGTGGCATGCCGCGACCTGGTCCGCCGCCACGTCGACGAGGGGCGGCTCCTGCTCGCGGCAGAGCTCGGTCGCAAAGGGGCAGCGCGCGGCGAAGCGACACCCTTTCGGGGGATCGAGGAGGCTCGGCGGCGCGCCGGGGATCGAGATGAGGTCGCGACCGCGATCGTCGAGGTCGGGGAAGGCGTTGCAGAGGCCGAGCGTGTAAGGATGAAACGGCCGCTGGAAGACGCCGCTGCGGCCGTATTCCATGACCTTGCCGGCATACATGACGGCGATCCTGTCGCAGTTCTCGGCGACGACCGCCATATCGTGGGTGATGAGCAGCATCGTCTTGTTCTGCCGCTCGTGGATCTCCTTGATGCGCTCCAGGATCTGGTCCTGGACGATGACGTCGAGGCCGGTGGTCGGCTCGTCGGCAACGACGAGGCCAGGGTCGAGCACCATCGCCATCGCGATCATCGCGCGCTGGCGCATCCCACCCGAGAACTGGTGCGGATAGTCCTTCAGTCGCTGCTGCTCGAGGCCAACGAGCGCGAAAAGCTCGTCGATCCGCTGGCGGCGCTCCTGGGCGGGGAGCGACTTGTGCGCCTCGATCGCCTCGTCGAGCTGCTGCTCGATCGTGTAGACGGGATCGAAGCCGTTCATCGCGCTTTGCGGTACTAGGGCGATCTCGGTCCAGCGGAGCTGGCGCATGCGGCTGCGCGAGAGGCGGACGAGGTCCTCGCCCCTGTAGCGGATGGCGCCACCCGAGACGCGGGCGTTCTCCGGCAGGATGCCGAGCACCGCCTTGGCGATCGTCGACTTGCCGCAGCCCGACTCGCCGACGAGGCCGAGATACTCGCCAGGCTCGATCGTGAAGGAGACGCCATCGACCGCGCGCGCCTCGCCGCGGACGGTGCGGTAGGCGATGCGAAGGTCTTCGACGTCGAGGACGGGCGGCATTACATCGCCCGGAGCCGCGGGTTCAGGATCTCCTCGTAGGCCCGCGTCACCATGAAGATCGACATGACGAAGGCCGAGAGCGCGAGACCTGGCGGCAGCACCCACCACCAGGCGCTCCGCATCGCGCCGGCCGTGAAGGCGGCGTTCAGCATGATGCCCCAACTCTGCGAATGCGGGTCGCCGAAACCGAGGAAGGAAAGTGCCGCCTCGAGGAGGACGCCCGTCTGCACGCCGATCGCCATGTAGAGGAAGCTGAGCGGCAAGACGTTCGGCGTGATGTGGCGCAGCACGATCATGAAGGACGAGGCGCCCGCCGCCTTCGCCGCCCAGACGAAGGGGCGCGTCTTCAGCGAGAGGACCTGCGCGCGGATGACGCGCGCCGTCGTGCGCCAGAGGAAGAAGATGACGAGGAGGATGACGAGGCCGAGGCTGGGCGAGGCGAAGGAGATGACGACCATCGCGAAGGGCAGGAACGGGATGCCGAACGCGACGTCGGTCGCCCGCATCAGCACGTCGTCGACCCAGCCGCCGAAATAGCCGGCGACGAGGCCGACGATCGTCCCGAGGATGACGCTGCCGATCGCCGAGAGGAGCCCCACCATCAGAGCCACGCGGGAGCCCCAGACGAGCTGGCTGAAGACGTCCATCCCCTGGTTCGTCGTGCCGAACCAGTGCGCCCACGTCGGCGGCGAAAGGCGCGCGATCGTGCGTCCGGGAAGATAGGCGACCTCGAAGGGACCGTAGGGGGCGATGTACGGCGCGAAGATCGCGACGAGGATGAAGAACACCGTGAGGAAGACGCCGATCATCGCCGACGGGTACCGGCGAAGCACCGCCAGCGCCTGCACCGAACGCCCACCGCGCGCGAGGACGTCGCCCAACACGTTGCGCCTGGCGAGGCGCTCGCGGGGAAGGACGTCGGTCATTCGTAGGTGACCCGCGGATCGATGACGCCGTAGACGAGATCCGCGACGAAGTTGAGGGCGAGCGTCACGAGCGCCATGACGTAGAGCGACGCCTGCGCGACCGGGTAGTCGAGATCGCGCAGCGCCTGGACCAGCTCGCGCCCGATGCCCGGCCAGGCAAAGATGATCTCGAGCAGAACCTGTCCCTGGAAGAGGAGCGCCGTCATCACGGCGACGTAGGTCACGAGCGGCAGGAGGGCGTTGCGGGTCGCGTGGGTGACGATGCGCCGCTCGCTGAGGCCCTTGGCGCGCAGGATCTCGAGGAAATCGCTGCCCTTCACCTCGAGCATCGAGGAGCGGAGCAGGAGGATGGGTCCTGTGACCTCGCGGCTGACGAGCACGAGCCCGGGGAGGATCAGGTGCGCCCAGTAGTCGCCCGACGTCAGGATCTCCCACGTGCCCTCGGGCCCGCCGAGCGAGACCATGCCGCCCGGCGGCAGCCAGCGGAGCTGGTAGGAGAAGAGCATGAGGGCGAGAATGCCGACGAAGAACGACGGCACCGAGTGGAGAAAGAGCGACGTCGCGACCGTCGTCTGCTCGAAGACCGAGCCGCGTCGCCAGCCGGCGACGGCGCCGATCGCGGTGCCGAGCGCGACGGAGATGATGAGCGCCGGCACGATCATGAGGCAGGTGTTGTGGACCTTGTCGGCCATGATCTCGGAGACCGGCATGTTCTGGAAGAACGAATCGCCGAAGTTGAAGAACGCCATGTTGCGGAGGTAACGCAGGTACTGCAGCCAGACGGGATCGTTGAGACCCCAAAGCTGGCGCTGCTTCTCGATCATCTCCTGCGAGAAATTCGAGTCGACGAAGACCGACGTCGGATCGCCCGGCAGGAGCTGGAACAGCGCGAACATGATCGTGAGGATGCACCACACGACGAAGACGAGCTGCAGCAGCCGCCGGACGAGATACCGCCGGAAGCCGGCCACGCGCTAAGTCCCCCTCCCCCGCCTGCGGGGGAGGGTTGGGGTGGGGGAAGCCACCCTCAGTCGGGATGAGTCGAGGCTGGCACGCGCCTTCCCCCATCCCAACCTTCCCCCGCAGGCGGGGGAAGGAGATCTCACGCCTTCGGCAGCATCTTGAGGCCGCCCCATTTGTAGCCGTCCTTGCTGACCTTGGTGACGCGCTCGCGGAACTTCTCGTCGGTCGGCGGCGGGAAGACGAGGCGGCCGTCGCTCGCCCACGAGTAGCCGGCCGCTTTCAGGATCTCGCGCGACTTCTTGAGGTCGAACTCGGGCGGCTTCGGCAGGTTCGGATTGTGCCAGGGGTTGCCTTCGACGAGGAACGTGTTCGACGCAGGGACGCGCCCCGCGCCTTCCCACGGCACCTTCACCATGTACTCGCGGTCGATCGAGTGCTGCCAGGCGAGGCGGAACTGGTAGTCGCGCCACGGCAACCACGACATGCGGACGACGCCGTGCAGCCAGTTGACGTCCTTCGTCGTCTCGACCTTGACGTGCGGCGATTTCTGGAGCTGCGCGCCCTGACTCGGCGTGAGGCTAATCGAGCTCGACTCGATGATGTCGATCTCCTGGCTCTCGAGGCGGCCGAGGAGGCCGTCGAGGGTCGGCGTCACGACGACCCAGATCTCGTCGGTCTGCGGCTTCGAGAAGTGCTTCTTGTTGGCGATGAGCTGGAGCTCGGTGTCCTTGCGGTACCGGCCGAAGCGCCACGGCCCGCTGCCGATCGGCTTGTCGATCCTGAGGCGCCGCGGATCGTCGCCGACGCCCTGCTCCGCCATGATGTTCTCGAAGATGTGCTTCGGCAGGATGACGTTGAGCTGGAGGAAGTAGCTCTCGAACTGGCCGTAGGGCTCCTTGAAGCGGACGCGGAGAACCCCCTTCCCGGCATCGGCGATCTCGACGCTCTCGAGGAAGCGGTTCGCGGTCCAGAAGATGCCGCGCTCGTGCTTGATCATGAAGTCGAGGGTGAACTTCAGGTCCTCGATCGTGACGGGCTTGCCGTCGTGGAACTCCATGCCCGACCGCAGCTTCATGTCCCAGGTGCGATCGTCGCGCTTCTCCCACCCCTCGATCGCCCAGGGGATGACGTTGAGCTTCTCGTCGAAATAGGCGAACCGGTCGTAGAACATGCGGCCGATCGAGCGCATGTTGTTGGCGGCGGCGATGATGTTCGTCGTCTCGAGCAGCGTCAGCATGCCGACGCGGAGCGACTTTTTTCCGGTCTTCGACTTCATCCGCTCGAAGCCGAGGAAAGCGTTGAAGTTGGCGACGCCGAAGCCGGTCGTCTTCACGACGCCGTCCCAGTCGGCGGCGTTGTAGGCCTCGATGATCGACGGTCCCCAGCCGAAGAGGCAGGTGTAGAGGTCCTCGGCGAGCGGCACCTGCGCCTGCTGCAGGAATTCGAGGCGCTTCTTCGGGTCGCTCTCCGCCGTCTGCTTCTCGACGAGCTCGTCGTACTGCTCGTTCACCCATTCGCCGTAGTTGCGGCGGTCGAGGCCGTAGCCACGGGAGACGATCCACTCCGCCGGGTCGACGCGCTCCGGGCGGAGGATCGAGGGGTGCATCTCGATGTCGCCGTGGCGGTGGCCGTTGATCTCCTCGAGCCAGCGCGCCTGCGACATCTGCTCGATCTTGTAGCGGAGGCCGATCTCCTCGCCGTCCTTCGCCCATTTGCGCATGCCTTCGAGCCAGTGCGGCTCGTTGGTCGGCACGATGACGCGGATCTCCGGGACCTTGTCGCCCGCGGCCGGCCAGGTGACGCGCGGCGTCGTCTCCCGGATCCACTCCTTGTCCTTGAAGTAGTAGCCGGTGATGCGATCGTAGAGCGCGAGATATTTCTGGTTCTCGACCTGGAACGCCGGCTCCGCGGTCTGCGCGAGCGCGCCGAAGCCGGGGCCGAACGTGGCACTGGCGCCGGTCGCCGCCATCAGCATCATGAGGCTGCGCCGGTCGATCGGCTTGCCGATGCCGTTCCCTTGATCCGTCATCCTCGTTCCCTCCGCGGCACGCCTATTCGGCGGCCTCTTTCTTGTCGACGTTCTGACCCGTGCGCGGATCATAGACGCCGAGCGAGTTTTCGTAACGGGCCATGGTTTCCGCGGGGAGATAGCGCTGCTCCAGCTCCTGCACCTTCGGGAAGCCGGTGAGGTCGAAGATGCCGAAGCCGATGAGCGGATGGCCTTTGTGCCGCGCCGCAAAATCGTTGAAGGCGTCGTCGCCGCGCTCGCGGTACTGCAGCAGGAAATCATACATCGTGACGGCGCCGACCCGGGTGATGTGGATGCCCGTCGTGCAGAGCTTCCAGGCGCGGATCTCGGCCATCGTGATCGGCGGGTTGATCGCCCACGGCGTCACCTTCAGCAGCGCGTCCGGGAAGGCCTTGCGGACCGTCTCGATCTCCTCGCGCGACTGCAGCGCCTCGACGTAGAGCACGTCGACGCCGGCATCGAGATAGGCTTTCCCGCGCCGCAGCACCTCCTCCATGCTGCCGCCGACGGCACCCCTTGCGTCCGTGCGCGCCATGAGGACGAAGTCGGGATCGAGCCGGTCGCGCACGTCGCAGGCGGCGCGGTACTTCCCGACCGCTTCCTCGAGCGGGATGATCTCCTTGCCCTTGACGAAGCCGCAGCGCTTTGGCGCCACCTGGTCCTCTATGAAGAGAGAGGCGGCGCCGGCGCGGATGATCTCGTCGACCGTGCGGACGACGTTGATCGCGTTGCCGAAGCCGGTGTCGCAGTCGACGCAGACCGGGATCGACACCGCCTGGCAGATGCGGCGCGTGTTCTCGGCGAGCTCGGTCAGCGTGATGAACCCCGCATCGGGCAGACCGAGGAGATGCGTCGAGACGTTCGAGCCGGAGATGCCGAAATAGGCAAAGCCGGTCGCCTCGGCGAGCTGCGCGTGATGCGCCGTCGCGCCCCAGATGCCCGCCACCGGCAGCGGCCCTTCCTTCAGCAGACGGCGGAAGGCGGTCGTCGGTTTTTCCTTGATGACGTCGTCGCGCAGTCTCATCGAAAATCTCCTCAGTAGAGGTGGCAGGCGACGGTGCGTCCGTCGTCGGTTTGCTTCAGCGACGGGTCCTGCTCGCGGCAGATCGCCATCGCCTTAGGGCAGCGCGGGTGGAAGCGGCAGCCGCGCGGCAGGTCGATCGGGTTCGGCACGGCGCCGGTGAGCGGGATGCGTTCGCGCCGCCGCGTCCCCATCGCGGGCGCCGCCGCCATCAGCGCCTGCGCGTAGGGGTGCTTCGGCTCGTCGAGCACCTGCTCGGCCGTCCCGATCTCGACGATGCGGCCGAGATACATGATGGCGACGCGCGTGCAGACATGCCGCATCGTCGAGAGGTCGTGCGAGATGTAGAGGATCGCCATCTCGAACTCCGACGAGAAGCGCCGCAGGAGGTTGAGGATGCCGGCGCGGATCGAGACGTCAAGCATCGAGACGGGCTCGTCGGCGACGAGGAAGCTGGGCTCGACGGAGATGGCGCGCGCGATCGCGATCCGTTGCAGCTGACCGCCCGAGAGCTGGTGCGGAAAGCGGTCGATGAAATTCTCGATCGGCACGAGGCCGGCGCGCTCCATCGCCTTGACGAGAAGGTCGCCCTGCCGGTCGCGGTCGCCCGGAAAATGGATGTCGATCGGCTCGCGTACGCTGTCGGCGACGGTGAAGCGCGGGTTCAGCGACTCGTACGGGTTCTGGAAGACGATCTGCGCCTCGCGGCGGAACGCCTTTCGGCTCTTTCCGTCCTTCGCCGCTAGCAGGTCACGGCCGCGGAAGCGGATCTCGCCGCCGCTCGGCTCGTGCAGCTGCAGCACCGTCATGCCGGTCGTCGACTTGCCGCAGCCCGACTCGCCGGCCACGCCCAGAATCTCGCCGGGCTGGATCGAAAAACTGACGCCGTCGACGGCCTTCAGGTGCCGCTGCTCGCGACCGAACATCGACGCGAGAAACCCCTGCCGCACCGGATACCACTTCCGCAGCTCCCGCACCTCGATGACAGGCTGGGTCATGTGGGTAACTCCTTCCCCCGCCTGCGACTCTCGTCGCCCCCGCGAAAGCGGGGGCGACGAAAAATAGATGAACTCCGTCGCCGCCTGCGGCGACGGCTTCGCGCATCCTTCACGGGCGGAAGCCGATGGAGCCTTCGTATTTGCGCAGAAGCTCTTCGGGTGGGAGGAATTCCTCCTCGAGCTTGCGGATCTCGGGGAAGCCGACGAAGGCGTGGAAATCGGCGACGGGGTGGCCCTTGATCTCCGTCTTGATGCGATCTTCGAGGGCGGCGTCCTCCTTGGCGAAGGCGTGGAGGTAGTCCCACATCGCGCGCGCCGCGGCGCGAAGCGCCCCGCCGGCGTTGGCGACGATGAAGACGCCGTGCTGCTGCAGCTCCGAGACCGGGAGGTTCGGCGTGACGCCGGTGCGGTTGTAGAGCAGCGGACACTTCAGCTCGCGGGCGACGCGCTCCAGCTCCTCGCGCGAGATGATGCCTTCGGGGAAGAACACGTCCATGCCGGCGTCGAGATAGGCTTTTCCGCGCCGGATCGTCTCGTCGAGGCTGCCACCGGCGACGCCGCGCGCGTCGCACCGCGCGATCAGCACCACGTCCTTGTCGAGCTCGTTGCGCACCTTCACCGCGGCGCGGTATTTCCCGACGGCCTCCTCCATCGGGATGATCTGCTTGCCGGAGACGTGGCCACAGCGCTTCGGCGCGACCTGGTCCTCCATGAAGAGCCCGGCGACGCCAGCCTTGATGAACTGCTCCACGGTGCGCATCGCGTTGATCGCATTGCCGTAGCCGGTGTCGCCGTCGGCCATCACCGGGATCTTCACCGCATCGCAGATGTAGCCGGTGATCTGCACGACCTCGCTCATCGTCGTGAGGCCGACATCGGGCTTGCCGATGAGCGTCGCCGAGACCGAGTAGCCGGAGACGCCGACCGTCTCGAACCCCGCCTTCTCGGCGATCTGCGCGCTCTGCGCATTGAAGACGCCGGGCTGCGCGTAGGTGCGCCCGCTCTCGAGCATTTCACGGAACCGCCGCGGACCGCGCCTGGAACCGGCCATCGTCTCCTCCCTCTCTTGTTGCGACGAAACTGTGCCGAGGAGCGGAAGAGTGTCAACACCCCGGAGTCATTTTGAACGCCTGCCGATCAGACTAGACCTAGAACACGAGCAAGTGTTGACAATGGGAGAGCCGCTCCTATCCTGACCGCGTGAGCAGCACCGACACCCTCGTCGAGGTCGAACGCGGCGCATCGCTGCGCATGGGACTTTCGGTGCAGCGCCTTTTCGACCTCCTCGTCGACGAGATCATCACCGGCCGCTTCCCGCCCGGCAGCAAGCTCAACGAGCCCGAGCTCGCGCGACGCTTCGGCGTCAGCCGCGGCCCCCTGCGCGAGGCGATACGACGTCTCGAGGAGCGGCAACTCGTCCGCTGCACCCCGAACGCCGGCGCGCGCGTCATCGTGCACACGCCGCAAGAGATCATCGAGGCCTATGAGATCCGCGAGGCGCTTGAAGGCATGGCCGCGCGGCTCGCCGCGACCAACATGACCGACGAGGAGCGCGTCGGCCTCCGCCGCGCCTTCGAGGGCGAGAAGACGCGCGGCAAGTCGGGCGGCTACCAGGTCGACTTCCACATGCACGTCGACTTCCACATGCACATCGTGCGCGGGTCGCACAACGCCCGCCTCATCCGCATGCTCAACGAGGACTACTACCGGCTCTTCAAGCTGTGGCGGACGACCTGCCGGTGGCTGCGCTTCGGCGGCGAGGTGACGTGGAACGACCACGAGCGGATCCTCGACGCGATCGAGCACCGGGATGCCGAATGCGCCGAGATCCTGATGCGGCGGCACATCGCGCGCCTGCGGCTCGAGAGCTTCGCCGAGCTGCAGCGACTCGGCGAAGATCCGGCGGGGACCGCATGAAGACGTTCTTCGAAAAAGTCTGGGACGACCACCGCGTCCTCGATCTCGGCGACAATACCGACCTCCTGCAGATCGACCGTCTCTTCCTGCACGACATGAGCGGCAGCGCGGCGATGCGCCAGCTCGAGAAATCGGGCCGCGCGCCGGCGAGCCCGCGGCAGGTCTACACGGTCATCGACCACGTCGTCTCGACGCGTCCCGGGCGCGGCCGCAACGAGACGCGCGCCAATGCCGGCGGCGAGATGATCGAGACGACGCGCTCGCTCTCGAACCGCTACGGCTTCACCTTCTTCGACGTCGACGACCCGCGGCAGGGCATCGTCCATGTCGTCTCGCCCGAGCTCGGCATCGCGCTCCCCGGCCACACCCTCGTCTGCGGCGACAGCCACACGTGCACCATCGGCGGCATCGGTGCGCTCGCTTGGGGCATCGGCTCGACCGAGGGCGAGCACGTGCTCGCGACGCAGACACTCGCGCAGGTGAAGCCGAAGACGATGCGGGTCAGCTTCGACGGACGTCTTCCAGCCGGCGTCTTCCCGAAGGACATGATCCTTCACCTCATCGGCCGGATCGGCGCCAACGGCGGCATCGGCTACGCCGTCGAGTTCTCGGGCGCGGCGGTGAAAGCGCTTCCCGTCGAAGGGCGGCTCACTCTCTGCAACATGGCGATCGAGTTCCAGGCGAAGTACGGCTTCGTCCCGCCGGACGAGACGACATTCGAGTATCTCCACGGGCGAGCCTTCGCGCCGAAGGGCGAAGCGTGGGACCGCGCCGTCGCCTACTGGCGCACGTTGCCGAGCGATGACGGTGCCATATTCGACCACGAGGTCCGCATCGACTGCGCCGAGATCGCGCCGCAGATAACGTGGGGGACGAGCCCGCAGCAGGTCGCGTCGATCGACGGCGTCGTCCCCGACCCGTCGAGCGTCTCGGACCCCGGCACGCGCACGCTCGTCGAGCGCGCCATCGAGTACATGCGCCTTTCGCCCGGCACGCCCGTTTCCGGCATCCCGATCGACGTCGCCTATATCGGCTCCTGCACGAATGCGCGGCTCTCCGACCTCCGCATCGCCGCCTCCGTGCTGAAGGGACGCAAGGTGAAGGAGGGCGTCACGGCGATCTGTGTTCCCGGCTCGACGCAGGTGAAGCACGCGGCGGAGGCCGAAGGCCTCGACCAAGTGTTCCGGGATGCGGGCTTCGAATGGCACGAGTCTGGCTGCGGATTCTGCGGCAGCGGCGGCAGCCGCCGACTCGAGGACCTGCGCGTCGTCAGCACGACGAACCGCAACTTCGAGGGAAGGCAGGGGCCGAACACGCGGACGCACCTCGCGAGCCCCGCGACGGTCGCCGCCTCCGCGATCGAAGGGCGCATCGCCGACGCGCGCCGTCTCGGCTGATGGAGAGCTTCGTCCGGCATACCGGCCTCGCCGTCCCGATGATGCGGATCAACATCGACACGGACCAGATCGTGCCGGGGCGAGAGCTGATCCACGGCCGCGCGGACGGTTTTGCGACGAGCCTCTTCGCGAACGCGCGCTATGTCGGCGACACGCGCGAGAGGCACCCCGACTTCATCCTGAACCAGGAGCCGTGGACGCGCGCGACGATCCTCCTCGCCGACAGGAATTTCGGCTGCGGCTCCTCGCGCGAGGCGGCGCCTCAGGCCCTCCGCGCGTTCGGTTTCCGCGCCGTCATCGCGCCGAGTTTTGGCGGTATCTTCTTCAACAACTCGTTCCGCAACGGGCTTCTGCCGGTCGAGCTGCCGATCGAGGCGGTGCGCGACCTCGCGCGCCAGACGCAGGGCGCACCCGGCCGCGCCGAGGTGACGGTCGACCTCGAAGCCGAGCACGTCACCGCGCCGGACGGCACGACACACGGCTTCACGTCGCCGCGGGTCCTGCGGAGAATGCTGCTCGACGGCGTCGACGAAGTCGGCCTCACGCTGTCGCACGGCAACGAGATCGAGAAATTCCGCCGACAGGACCGGGAACGCCGGCCGTGGGCGTACTGACTTTCGCTCCCTCTCCCGCAAGCAAGCGGGAGAGGGAGAAGATGCGCTGAGGGAGGGTAAAAGCATGCCGAAGACGTTCTTCGAAAAAGTCTGGGACGAGCACGTCGTCGCGGATCTCGGCGACAATACGGCCCTCCTCCAGATCGACCGGCTCGTCCTCCACGAGATGAGCGGCAGCGTCGCGATCCGCCAGCTCGAGGAGTCGGGCCGGCAGCCGGCGATGCCCGAGCTCGTCTTCACCGTCATCGACCACGTGATCGACACGGTCCCTGGACGCGGCCCCTCGCAGAGCCCGGCGAAGGCGGGCGCGGCGATGATCGAGGGCGCGCGGCGCGGCTCGAAGAAATACGGCTTCACCTTCTTCGACGTCGGCGATCCGCGGCAGGGCATCGCGCACGTGATCGCGCCCGAGCTCGCGGTCGCCCTCCCCGGCCTCACCCTCGTCTGCGGCGACAGCCACACCAGCACGATCGGCGGCATCGGCGCGCTCGCCTGGGGCATCGGCTCGACCGAGGGCGAGCATGTGCTGGCGACGCAAACGCTGGCGCAGGTGAAGCCGAAGACGATGCGCGTCAATTTCGAAGGCAAGCTCGCATCAGGCGTCTTCGCCAAGGACATGGTGCTACACCTCATCGGCAAGATCGGCGCCAATGGCGGCATCGGCTACGCCGTCGAGTTCGCGGGCCAGGCGATCCGCGCGCTGCCGATCGAGGGCCGTCTCACGGTCTGCAACATGGCGATCGAGTTCCAGGCGAGGTATGGCTTCATCCCGCCCGACGAAATCACGATCGAGTACCTCAAGGGCCGCGAGTTCGCGCCGAAAGGCGCCGCCTGGGATGCGGCGGTCAAGCATTGGCGCTCGCTGCCGAGCGATCCGGGCGCCGTCTTCGACAACGAGGTGACGATCGACTGCGGCGAGATCCGGCCGCACGTCACCTGGGGCACGAGCCCGCAGCAGGTGGCGCCGATCGACGGCCGCGTCCCCGATCCCAGCGAATTCGCCGACCCGGGCACGCGAAAACTCGTCGAGCGCGCACTCGAGTACATCCGACTGAAACCCGGTACGCCGATGGCGGAGATCCCGATCGACGTCGCCTATATCGGCTCCTGCACCAACGCGCGACTCTCCGACCTCCGCGCCGCGGCAAGCATCCTCAAGGGCCGCAAGGTGAAGGCGGGGGTCACCGCGATCTGCGTCCCCGGCTCGACCCAGGTGAAGGTGGCCGCCGAGGCGGAAGGCATCGACAAGATCTTCCGCGACGCCGGGTTCGAGTGGCACGAGTCGGGCTGCGCGCTCTGCGGGCACATGGGCAACGACCGCCTCGCCGACCAGCGCGTCATCAGCACGACGAACCGCAATTTCGAGGGCCGTCAAGGGCCGAAGACGCGCACGCACCTCGCGAGCCCCGCGACCGTCGCCGCCTCGGCGGTCGAGGGCCACATCGCCGACGTCCGACGGTTCGAGCGCTGAGTCGAGCGGTGGAGAGCTTCGTCCGGGTGCGCGGCATCGCGGCGCCGCTGCTACGCATCAACATCGACACGGACCAGATCATCCCCGGTCCCGAGATCATGCGCTCGACCGAGGACACGTACGAGCGCTGGGGAAGCGGCCTCTTCGCGAACTGGCGCTACCTGCCCGATCGCAAGCCCAACCCCGACTTCGTCCTGAACCAGGAACCCTGGTCGCGCGCCAATATCCTCCTCGCCGACCGCAACTTCGGCTGCGGCTCCTCGCGCGAGCCGGCGCCGAAGGCGCTGCGCGGCTTCGGCTTCCGCGCCGTCCTCGCGCCGAGCTTCGGCGGCATCTTCTTCAACAACTCGTTCCGCCACGGTCTCCTGCCCGTCGAGTTGCCGATCGAAGCGGTCGAGGAGATTGCGAAGGGAGGTGGGGAGGTCGCAGTCGATCTCGAGAACGAGACCGTCACCGCCCCTGACGGGAAAACCTTTTCGTTCCGGACGCCGCCTGCGCTCCGCCGCATGCTGCTCGAAGGACTCGACGAGATCGGCGTCACGCTCTCGAAGACCACCGACATCCTCGCCTTCCGCCAACGCGACCGCGGCCGCCGCCCCTGGGCCTACCGCCCGGGCGCCGCCTGAGGAGAAAGCGACATGGAAAAGCTCGTCAGCGTCACCGCCATCGCCGCGCCGATGATGCGGATCAACATCGACACCGACCAGATCATCCCGGCACGCTACCTCGTCCGCGCCTCGGAGAAGGGCGTCGGCGAAGGGCTGTTCGCCGACTGGCGCACAGGGCCGGACGGCAAGCCCAACCCCGACTTCATCCTCAACCGCGAGCCCTATTCGCGCGCCGAGATCATTCTCGCCGACCGCAACTTCGGCTGCGGCTCGTCGCGCGAAGGCGCGCCGCGTGCGCTGCGCGAGCGCGGCGTCCGCGCCGTCATCGCGCCGAGCTTTGGCGGCATCTTCTTCAGCAATTGCTACCGCAACGGTGTGCTCCCCGTGGAGATGCCGATCGAGCAGGTGCGCGAGATCGTCGCCGCCGTCGAAGAGACGCAGGGCCAGGGCCGCGTGACGGTCGACCTCGAGCATGAGACGGTCACTTCGCCGAGCGGCAAATCCTACAAGTTCCGCTCGCCGCCTCTACTGCGAGGCATGCTCCTCGCCGGCGTCGACGAGGTCGCGATGACGCTGAGCCGCGCCAAGGAGATCTCCGCCTTCCGCGAGCGCGACCGGCGCCAGCGCCCCTGGGCCTACACGCCGAAGTCCGCGTAGCGTTGCGCTCGGCCCTGGCGCCGCTGGCGATCGCGCTGGCGCTTCCCGCTGCGGCGGCAGCGCAGGGAGAGATCCGCGGCATGCCCGACCCTCCGGGGACGGGCAGCCGGTTCCCCGGCGCAGCGATGATCCACTACGAGCAGCGGCCGGCGGACGGGTTCACCGTTCCCACCGGGCCCGCCGGGAAAGGTTTTCGCGAGGAGATCGCCGACGGGCGGCTCACGCTCGCGGTCTACCGCATCGACAAGGAGCGCTCGCCGCTCGACGTCGCCGAGGCATACGAGGCCGCGCTGAAGGACGGCGGCTTCGAGCTCCTTTTCCGGTGCGCCGAGGAAGCCTGCGGCGGGCGCCGCTTCAACGAGGCGGTCGCGCCGCCGCTTCGCCGGCGGCGCCGCGACCCAGCAATACATTGCCGCGCGGAAGAAGCAGGAGAGCGGCGACCTCACCGCGCAAGTCTACGTCGTCCGGCGCGGCGCGTCGGGCGAGATCTTCCTTCGTCTTGCCGTCGTGGAGCGGAAGCACCCGTAACCGCTCACGTCGACATTGCTTCACTCTCGTTTTGAGCTGAAGTTCGGATCTATGGCCTACCGAAAAGCTTGTGTGTCCCGTCGGGATGCGCTCGCTGCGATGTTGCTGGTATCGAGTTCCCTTCAGGCGTCGGCTGCCAGGCCTCTCATGCTCGTTTCCACCCGGCGCGCAACAACTGACGACGTGCCGCAGATTGTCGGCCTGCTGACCCAAGATGCCGAGGAACGCAGCTCGCTGGACCCTCTCCTTTGGCGCATAGCCGCGGACGGCCGAGGCCGAGTTGAAAGGACAGTTGGCGCAGCACTCCGGAACTCCGGGTCATCGATGCCCGAACTGTGGATCGTGGCTGAGCATTCCGGCCGGATCGTCGGGGTAGCACGCGCAACGATCGTGCCGGTTCCTCCGATCTACGATATCGCGGCAGGGTCTCCCGGCGTCCTCCAAGATGACTGCTGCACTTCTACCAATGCTCCGGCAGGCACGGCCGAAGCCCTGCTCTCGGCAACCGAGGCTGCGCTGCGAGCGGCGGGCGTCTCGACAATGGTTGCGTCCTGTCCGGCAGCCGGACCGCGGCGCGCCCTGTATGAGCGCCACGGCTACGAGCCCGTCACCCTGTACATGGCGAAGCATCGGTTCAGTCCTGAAGCCCTTGCGCCCGGCGTGCGCCTTGCCGGTGCGCAGGACGTGCCTGGAATCGTGAAGCTCAGCGCGGAGCATCGGAAGAGGCTTGCCGAGCTCAATCCGCGCTTCTGGCATATCCATCCCGAAGCCGACAGACGCTTCGATGCGTGGATGCGTCGAAGCCTGACATTCAAGGACCGCGACATGCTCGTCGGCGCCGTGAAGGATAGAATTCACGGCTACATCATCGCCCAACCTTGTTCACCTCTCCTTGTTCCGATCGCCCATGAGGTCGCGGGCATCGGCGTTATCGATGACTTTTACGACGAGAGTCTTGCGGACATCGAGATTGTGCCGAAGAGCGGGGCGAGCGGTGAGAACCTGCTGGCAGCGGCAGAAAGCGCATTTGCGGGGCGCTCCGTCGACAGCACGCTCGTCGTCTGTCCTGCGGCGTGGTCATCCAAGATCGCTCTGTTGGAACGGCGGGGCTATCGAACCGCCAAGCTCTGGATGCTGAAACGTTGATCGTTTTTGCGCGCCCGTCGACTGCCGGCGCGGTCGCTCGCAGACCGAGCGTGTTCGATTGGGAAATATGACGGTTCATCGTCTGTGTTTTTCAGTCTCGCACGGCAATCTACAGGGTAGACTCCGCCATGGCCGACGATCCGCACGGCGCGCATACCGACTTCTCCGGGGCGATGAGCTACGGGGACTACCTCCAGCTCGACACGCTCCTCTCCGCGCAAAAGCCGCTCTCCGACCGCCACGACGAGCTGCTCTTCATCATCATCCACCAGGCGACCGAGCTCTGGATGAAGCTCGCCATCCACGAGCTGCGGTCGGCGCGCGAGCAGATCCGCGCGGAACGCCTGCCGCCCGCCTTCAAGGGGCTGGCGCGCGTCTCACGCATCCAGGCGCAGCTCATCCAGTCCTGGGACGTGCTCTCGACCCTGACGCCCGCCGACTATTCGAGTTTCCGCGCGCAGCTCGGGCAGTCCTCGGGGTTCCAGTCGTACCAGTACCGGCAAATCGAGTTCATCCTCGGCAACAAGCAGGCCGGGATGGTCGCGCCGCACCGTCACCGCGCCGACCTCCACGGCGCGCTCGAGGCCGAGCTCCGCTCACCTACCCTCTACGACGAGGCGATCCGCCTCCTCGCGCGGCGGGGTTTCGCGATCGACAAGGCGGTGCTCGAGCGCGACGTGACGCAGCCCTATGCCGGCGACGACAGCGTCCGCGCCGCCTGGCTCGCAGTCTATCGCGGAACGGATGAGCACTGGGACCTCTACGAGCTCGCCGAGGAGTTCGTCGACCTCGAGGACTGGTTCCAGCAGTGGCGCTTCCGACATGTCACGACCGTGCAGCGCATCATCGGCCTCAAGCCCGGCACCGGCGGCACGGCCGGTGTCGCCTATCTGAGGAAAGCGCTCGACATCCGCTTCTTCCCCGAGCTCTGGGACGTGCGCACGGAGATCTAGAGCAGATTCCAGCAAGGTTCGATCAGTAGCCGGCATGGCGGAGATAGTTTGAGCATTCGTCGGCGGTGAACTCGTCGAGGAGCTGGCCGATGCGATCCCAGAGGGCCGGGATTGAGCGTTCGGCGGCACGTCGCAGGAGCGCTTTGAGCTTGGCGAAGGCGAGCTCGATCGGGTTGAGATCGGGCGAATAGGGCGGCAGATAGAGGAGGCGTGCGCCGACGGCTTCGATGCGCTCGCGAACACCGGCGACCTTGTGCGCGGCGAGATTGTCGAGGATGACGGTGTCACCAGGCGCCAGGCACGGGACAAGACAGCGGTCGAGGTAGGCGAGAAAGATGTCGCCGTTCATCGGCCGGTCGATGACGAACGGGGCGATGACGCCATCCTGCCGCAGGCCGCCGACAAAGGTCGTGATCTTCCAATGGCCATGCGGGACGCGCCCGATCAGACGCTCGCCGCGGCGGCAACGGCCACGCACCGGGGCCATGTTCGTGCTCGTGCCAGTCTCGTCGATGAAGACGAGGCGACTTGGGTCAAGCAGCGGTTGCTGCGCGATCCATTGCTCGCGTGCTGAGGCGACGTCGGCGCGCTCCTGCTCGCTGGCGTGCACGATTTTTTTTGAAGCTGATGCCGTGCCGATCGAAGAACCGCCAGATCGAGCTCACCGCCGCCGACACGCCGAGCTGGTCCCTCAGTCGGCACCGCAACACATGCAAGGTCACCGATGGATCCTCGGCGACCTGCCGCAGCAACCAGGCCGCATGCTGCTCGAGTGGCGAACTGCTGCCGCCCATCAGCTTGGCCGACGTCCGTCCGCTCTCGCGCCACGCCCTCGCCCAGGTGATGGCCGTCGAAGCCGCCACTAGGAACGTGCGTCCGGCCTCCCGCGCAGGCACCCCCGCCCTTACGGCCTCGATCAACCGGATCCGCAGATCCGCGGAATACGCTCCTGGCATCGCGTCCCCCACCTGCCATGCCAAGCGATTCTCAGCCGTTTTGCAGGCCTTGGGAATCTCTCGATCCGATTCGAGCCGACCCGAAAATGCTCTAGACGACCCCCAGAAGGCCGAGCGCGCCGCCGACGGCGAAGAGCCAGAGCGGGTTGAGCTTCGTGAAGAGGAAGACCGTGACGCTCGCCGCGGTGAGCGCGTAGGCGGCAAGACTGTGGTCGGCGCCGCGCGTCACGACGTAGCCGGCGGCAAGGATGAGCCCGACGGTCATCGGCGCAAGGCCGGCCTGGAGCGCGACGCGCCAGGGCCGGCCGCGAAAGCGGTACCAGACCTGCGCCACCGCGTAGGCGAGGATCGAGGACGGCGTGCAGATCGCCAGCGTCGATGCGACGGCGCCGGGGAAGCCGGCGACGTGCCAGCCGATCAGGGTCACGACCATGATGTTAGGCCCGGGCGAGGCCTGCGCGATGGCGTAGAGCTGCGAGAACTCGGCGTCGGTCATCCAACCGTGCACGTCGACGACGAAACGGTTCATGTCGGGGAGGATCGAGTTGCCGCCGCCGACCGCCACGAGCGACAGCACGAGGAAGTGCGTCGTGAGGGCGAGGACCGGGTTCTCGCTCATGCCGTTCCGCGTCGCTGCAGCCAGAAGGCGACGAAGACGCTGATCGGTGCGAGCACCAGCAGCACCGTCACCATCGGGACCTGGAGCGGCCCGACGGCAATGAACGCCACCGCGACGAACAGCGCGGTGCGGACGTCGCGCACGACCGTGCGGACCATGCGGAGCCCCATCGTGACGATGAGTCCGGCCGCGACAGAGGCGACGCCGCCGATCGCGGCGCTCACCAGCGGCAGCTCGCCATAGGCGCCGTAGAGCGCGCCGAGGCCCATGACAAGGAGCATCGGCGGCCCCATGATGCCGGAGATCGCGGCGACGGCGCCGAGCGGCCCGCCGAGCCGGCTCCCGACATAGATCGAGAGATTGCCGATGTTGGGGCCGGGCAGGATCTGGCAGAGGCTGAGGAGCGAGACGAACTGCGCCTCGTCGAGCCACTGCTTCTCCTCGACGAGCGCGCGCCGCGCCCAGGGCAGGACGCCGCCGAAGCCGCGGAGACCCATCGACATGAAGCAGAGGAAGATGGCGCCGGGCGGGATCCGCCGCCCCTCGCTCAGCGCCGACAAGGGCCCTACTGCTTCAGCGAGACGTCGCGAAGGTCCTGGCCGAGGAAGTGGCTCGGCATCATCTTCCAGCCCTGCACCTCGGGCGCGACGGCGACGATCCGGTTGGTCCAGAAGACCGGGATCGTGAAGGCCTCCTGGAGGAGGTGCCGCTCGAGGTCGCCGACGATCGCCTTGCGCGCCGCCTTGTCCATCGTGCGGCTCTGCTGCTCGTAGAGGGTGTCGACCTTGCGGTCGATCGCGCGGCTGTAGTTGATCGGGGCCTTGTCGTAGGAGATGTAGCGGGCGAAGACGATCGAGGGGTCGTCGGCGTGCTCGGCCATCGCCTCGAGCACGACGTCGAAGTTGCCGCTGTTCTGCGCGTTCTGCCAGGCCGCGGTCTCGACCTGCTGGTGGTCCGTCGTGACGCCGATCTGCCGCCACTGCTCGACGAGGAAGATGCCGAGCGGCGTGAAGGGCATGGCGAGCGTGCGGTTCACCATCTTGAGCTGCAGGTTCGAGGCGCCTGCCTCGGCGAGGAGCTTCTTCGCCTCCTCGCGCGCCGCCTTGATGTCGCGGCCGAAGCCCGGCTGCTTCTCCAGCTCCTCCTTGCTGAGCGCCCATTGCGAGCCGGGTGGGGTGAAGCCGGAGACCGGCCCCATGAAGCTGATGCGGGCGATCGCGGCGGAGCTGCCCCAGCGGTCGACGGCGAGGTTGAGGGCGCGGCGGACGCGCACGTCGTTGAGCGGCTTCTTCTCCGTGTTGAAGGTGGCGCGCCAGAGCTGCACCCAGTTCGGGCTCTCGATGATGCGGATGCGCTCGCCGCGCCCCGCGACGACCTTGTCGCGCTCCGCGGGGGCGAGGCCGCGGAACTCGGCCATGACCTGCCCGCCGGCAAGGCTGTTGATCATCGCCGCGCCCGTCACCGACACCGCGCGGAAGCCGTCGAGATACGGCCGGTCGGGCACGAAATATTTCTCGAAGCGGCGGCCGACCCAATGCGAGCCGGGGACATGCTCGACGAAGCGGAACGGGCCCGAGCCCATCACCGTCTTCTCGGGGTAGCGCGGGTTCTCGTCGAGCTTCGCCTTCGAGAAGATGCAGTTCCAGGGGCTCGCGATGTTGGCGAGGAGCGCCGCGTCCGGGCCTGCGAGCCGCATGACGACGGTGGCGGGATCGGGCGCCTCGACCGACTTGATCGACGCGAGCGTCGCCTTGCGTTGCGAGATGATGCCGGCGGGCGGATTGATCATGCGGTCGAAGCTCGCCTTGACGTCCGCCGAGGTGAGCTTCGTCCCGTCGTGAAACTCGACGTTGTCGTGGAGGCGGAACGTGTAGGCGAGGCCGTCTGCCGATACTTCCCAACTCTTGGCGAGGTCAGGCGCGAACTCGCCCTGCCGGTCGGGGTCGAACTTGATCAATAGCGAATAGTGCGGCGAGACGTGGTGGAGGATCGTGAAGGTGTTGCCGGCGTGGCAGTCGTAAGTCGGCGGCTCGGCCGAGACGGCGAAGACGAGCGTGCCGCCCTTCTGCGGTGCCTGCGCCATTGCGGCGCCGGCAGCGAAGATGAACGGAGCAATGGCGGCGGCAACTCGGCGCATCACGTTTTTCCTCCCAGTTTCCGCGATTACGCCGTTGCCGCCGCCGAGCCGTCAATCTCCCGCGGCGTCGCCTGCCGGCAGATAGATCTCAGCGCCCTTTTCGAGGAACGCCTTCGACATCTCAGCCATGCCCTGCTGCGCCGAGGCCCGCAGCTCCTGCGTGATCTTCATCGAGCAGAATTTCGGGCCGCACATCGAGCAGAAATGCGCCGTCTTGGCGCCCTCAGCGGGCAATGTTTGGTCGTGGAACTGTTCTGCCGTCGCCGGGTCGAGCGACAGATTGAACTGATCACGCCAGCGGAAGTCGAAGCGGGCGCGGCTAATCGCATCGTCCCGCTCGCGGGCGCCGGGGTGCCCCTTCGCGAGATCGGCCGCGTGCGCCGCGAGCTTGTAGGTGACGACGCCGACCTTCACGTCGTCACGATCGGGAAGGCCGAGATGCTCCTTCGGCGTCACGTAGCAGAGCATCGCCGTGCCGAACCAGCCGATCATCGCGGCGCCGATCGCGCTGGTGATGTGATCGTAGCCGGGGGCGATGTCGGTGGTGAGCGGGCCGAGCGTGTAAAACGGCGCCTCGCCGCAGGCGGCGAGCTGCTTGTCCATGTTCGCCTTGATCTTGTGCATGGCGACATGGCCCGGCCCTTCGATCATGACCTGGACGTCGTGCTTCCAGGCAATCCGGGTGAGTTCGCCCAGCGTCTCGAGCTCGGCGAACTGCGCCGCGTCGTTGGCGTCGGCGGTCGAGCCGGGCCGCAGCCCGTCGCCAAGCGAGAACGAGACGTCGTAGGCGCGCATGATCTCGCAGATCTCCTCGAAGCGCGTGTAGAGGAAGCTCTCCTGGTGGTGCGCGAGGCACCACTTCGCCATGATCGAGCCGCCGCGGCTGACGATGCCGGTGACGCGTCTCGCCGTCAGCGGGATGAAGGGCAGGCGTACGCCGGCGTGGATCGTGAAGTAGTCGACGCCCTGCTCGGCCTGCTCGATCAGCGTGTCGCGGTAGATTTCCCAGGTGAGCTCCTCGGCCTTGCCGCCGACCTTCTCGAGCGCCTGGTAGATCGGCACCGTGCCGATCGGCACCGGCGCGTTGCGGATGATCCATTCGCGGGTGGTGTGGATGTTCCGGCCGGTCGAGAGATCCATGACCGTGTCGGTGCCCCAGCGCGTCGCCCAGACCATCTTCTCGACTTCCTCGGCGACCGAGGAGGCGACGGCGGAGTTGCCAATGTTGGCGTTGATCTTCACGAGGAAATTGCGGCCGATGATCATCGGCTCGGCCTCGGGATGGTTGACGTTGGCGGGAATGATCGCCCTTCCGCGTGCCACCTCGTCGCGCACGAACTCGGGCGTCACGTAATCAGGAATCGAGGCGCCAAAACTCTCGCCGTCGCGCTCTCCGCCGAAGGCCTGCTCGCGGCCGAGATTCTCGCGGATAGCGATGTACTCCATCTCCGGCGTGACGATGCCGCGCCGCGCGTAGGCGAGCTGCGTCACCGCTGCCCCGTCCCTTGCGCGCAGCGGCCGCCGCGCGGCAGAACCCGGGAAGAGGTCTAAGCGGCGCGCCTCGTCGTTCTTCAGGCCATCGTCTTCGGGGCGGATCTGGCGTCCCTCGACCTCCTGCACGTCGCCGCGCATCCGGATCCATTTGTCGCGCAGGCGCGGCAGGCCGGTGGCGATGTCGATCGTCGCCGCGGGATCGGTATACGGGCCGGAGCTGTCGTAGACGCGGACAGGCCTCTCGCCCGACGAGGGCTCCAGGTCGATCTCGCGCATCGCGACGCGATGCTCGCCGACATGGATCTTTCGCGAGGCGGGAAGCGGGCCCGTCGAGACGGTGAAGCTGGGGCCGAGAGTGCCTTCAGGCATGAGCGATCTCCTCGTTGGTCCAAGGAGATCCGGGGCGGTCGGTGGGGGATGGTGCGCGCCGCGAGCGGCGAATAGAGTCCCGTCCCTACGCCGGTATGACCCGGATCAGGTTCGAAGGGTCTCCGCGTTGCCTTTCGGCCGGCGGTCTCTCAGCCCCGTAGCAGGGCTCCCCAGGGAACGGCCGGATCGTGACGAGTGCCGGCGCCCGCGTCAACCGCGCCTCGCGGGCGTTCACCGGGAGATGTGCGGCGCAAGGAGACGGCGATGAAGAGCGACAACTACAAGATCCGGACCCTCAACGGCCACCCGCTGCATCCCGAGACGCTGATGATGGGGTACGGCTATTCGCCGGCGTTGTCGGAGGGTGCGCTGAAGCCGCCCGTGTTCCTGACGTCGACCTTCGTCTTCGAGAACGCGCAGCAGGGAAAGGACCTCTTCGACCTCACCGCCGGGCGGCGAATGCCGCGGCGCGGCGAGAAGACCGGGCTCGTCTACTCGCGCTTCAACAACCCCAATTTCGAGATCCTCGAGGACCGGCTCGCGGTCTGGGACGGGGCGGAACGCTCGGCAGTCTTCGCCAGCGGCATGGCAGCGATCTCGACCGTGCTGCTCGCGTTCCTACGGCCCGGCGACACGATCCTCCACAGCCGCCCGCTCTACGGCGGGACCGAGACGCTCATCCGCAACACGCTGGCGCAGTTCGGCGTGACGGCTGTCGGCTTTCCCGACGGCGTCGACCCCAAGGGCGTCGCCGCGGCGGCGAAGGAGGCGCAGCAGAAGGGCCGCGTCGGGCTCGTCATGCTGGAGACGCCCGCCAACCCGACGAACGGGCTCGTCGACCTCCGCCTCATGGCGAAGACGGCCGAGGCGATCGGCAAGGCGCAGGGCAGCCGCCCGCCGGTCGTCGTCGACAACACGCTGCTCGGCCCCATGTACCAGAAACCGCTGGAGCAGGGTGCCGACCTGGCCCTCTATTCGCTCACCAAGTACGCGGGCGGGCACAGCGATCTCGTCGCCGGCGGCGTCAGCGGCTCGGCCGAGCTGTTGCGCAAGATCATGCTGCTGCGCGGCGCGCTCGGCACGCAGCTCGACCCCAACTCATGCTGGATGCTGCTGCGCTCCCTGGAAACGCTGGGCGTGCGCACCGAGCGCGCCAACCGCAACGCCGGTCGCGTCGCCGCGTACCTGCGCGACCACAAGAAGATCAAGAAGGTCCACTACCTCGGCTTCCTCGGCGACAAGGATCCGCGCAAAGCCGTCTTCGACCGGCAATGCACGGAGCCGGGCTCGACCTTCTCGTTCGAGGTGAAAGGCGGCGAGGCGGAAGCCTTCGCCCTCCTCGACCGGCTGAAGATCATGAAGCTCGCGGTCAGCCTCGGCGGGACCGAGACGCTGATCTCGCACCCCGCCTCGACGACTCATTCGGGCGTCGCCAAAGAGCTGCGCGAGGAGATCGGCCTCACTGACGCGCTCATCCGTATTTCCGTCGGAATCGAGAATCCGGACGACCTCGTCGCCGACCTCGAGCAGGCGCTCGCCTAAATCCGCTTCAGAACAGCGAGCCGACGGTGCGGCCGAACCAGCCCTTCTTCGGCTCGTCGGCGACGGTCGACCCCGTCATCAGCAGCGCGTAGCTGTCGCGGTACCACTCGCTGCCCGGATAGTTGTAGCCCAGCACGGCGGCCGTCTTTCTCGCTTCCTCGGTGACCCCGAGCGCGAGATAGCACTCGATCAGCCGGTGCAGCGCCTCCGGCGTGTGGCTCGTCGTCTGGTAATTGTCGACGACCCGCTTGAAGCGGTTGATCGCCGCCAGGTGCTGGTCCTGCCGCAGGTACCAGCGGCCGATGTCCATCTCCTTCCCGGCGAGATGGTCGCGCGTAAGGTCCAGCTTCAGCCGGGCGTCGCGGCCGTACTGGCTGTCGGGGAAGCGACGGACGACCTCCTCCAGCGCTTTCATCGCGCGGTCGGTCGTGCGCTGGTCGCGGCCTACGTCGACGATCTGGACGTAGTAGTTCAGCGCCTTGATGTAGTAGGCGTAGGCGACGTCCTTGTTGCCGGGATGAAGCTGGATGAAGCGGTCGGCCGCCTGCACCGATTCATCGAATTTGTTGCCCTCGTAGAGGGAGTAGGCAGCCATGAGCTGGGCCTTGGTCGCCCAGACGGAATAGGGGTGCTGCCGCTCGACCTCCTCGAAGCCCTGCGCGGCGAGCCGGTACTGCCCGTCGAGCATGTCGTCCATGGCCTTGTTGTAGAGGTCCTCGACGGGCTTCTCGACATAGGTCTCCTTGTCGGAAGCACACGCAGCAAGCGCGCCCAAGGCCAGAGCGGCAAACGCAAGTCGAAATTTCTTCACGCTAAATACTCCCCACCGCGCTTATAGCAGAGCGAGGAAGCGGAGTCATTGACAGACAAGACGATTCAGGCGCGGGCGCGCAGCTTCTCCGGCTGCGCCCAGACCGGCGGCAACTCGTCGGCGCCGATTGTCGTCTCGCACCAGGCGAGCGGCTCGGCGAAGAGCGCCTCGAGCACGCGGCGATTGAGGGCGTGGCCGGAGCGCACGCCTCGGAAATGGCCGATGATGGGAGCCCCGGCGAGCGCGAGGTCGCCGACGGCGTCGAGCACCTTATGCCGCACGAACTCGTCGGCAAAGCGCAGCCCGCCTTCGTTGAGCACGTGGTCACCGGAGACGACGACGGCATTGTCGAGGCTGCCGCCGCGCGCGAGCCCTGCCGCGCGCATCCGGTCGACGTCCTGCAGGAAGCCGAAGGTCCGGGCACGCGCAATCTCGTTCTTGAAGGTCGCGGCGTCGAGCACGACGCTGATATCCTGACGGCTGACGGCGCGGCTGTCGAAGTCGATCTCGACGCTCATCGAGAAGCCGTCCTCGGGAAGGAGCGCCGCCGACTTGCTGCCTTCCTCGACGACGATCGGCCGCAGCACCTTGATGGCGCGCCGCGAAGCGTCCTGCCGGATGACCCCGGCGCATTCGATGAGGAAGACGAAAGGCTCCGCGCTGCCGTCCATGATCGGCACTTCCGGGCCGTCGAGCTCGACGACGACATTGTCGATCTCGCACCCGGCGAGGGCCGCCAGCAGATGCTCGACCGTCCCGACGCGCACGCCTTCGCCGTTCGACAGGGTGGTGCAGAGCGTGGAATCGGAGACGTTCTTCCAGAGAGCGGGAATCTCCGCGCCGGAGGCCGCGCCGTCCGTACGGCGGAAGACGATCCCCGTGTCGGGCGCCGCCGGGCAGAGGCGCATCCCGACCTTGCTGCCGGAATGGAGGCCGACGCCCCGGCAGTGAATCGCGCTTCTCAGGGTCTTCTGCTGTGAAAATTCGGACACTATCCCCACCCCTCCGGGCCTTCTTTCGAGTGACGGGCGTACACTCCGGTTGAGAAGGACTCAAATCACTCTTTGTTACCGATTATTACAGCGCCAAAAATGCCGAATTTCCTTTCAAAACAATGAATTATCGTTTCTCGCGCGACACGCGATATCGCGCTGCAACAAGGACTTGGCGCCGCGTCCTCAGGTTGGACGCGGCACCGAGTCGCACCCGTTTCAGTTCGCCTGACGACGCAGGAAGGCCGGGATGTCGAGGAGCTCGTCCTCGGGCTTGGCGACGGCGAGCCGGTCGGTGGGATCGATCCCGCCGAGTCGCGGCGTCGGCGCCGCCGCCGGGGCCGCGCGCTCCTTGCGTTCGGTCTCTGCCGCGGCAGCGGCGCGGCGCGACCCCCCGGTCACCCGCTCGAAGAGGCTGAGCCCCCGCTTCTTTGGTGCTGCCGGGGCGGCCGCCGGCGACTCGGGAACCGTCACCGGCGGCGCCACGCTCGGGGCCCGCGGCATCGCAGGCTCGGCAGGACGCGGGGCGAGGAAGGCGCCGGCCGAGACGGCGGCTGCTTCGGCCGCCGCTGCCGCCGGCATCGGTGCCGCGGATTCCACTCCAATCGGCGCGGCCGCGGCGGCGGCGAGCACCGGCATCGCCGGTGCCGCCGGCTGCAGAGGTGCCGCGGGCGCGGTGGCCTCGCGTCCGCCCGCGACGAGCTGCAGGCTCGGCTTCGCCTCGCGCGAGGTCTCGGCGTCGATGCCGGTGGCGACCACGGAGATGCGGATCCGGCCTTTCAGCGACTCGTCGAAGGTCGAGCCGAAGATGATGTTCGCCTCGGGATCGACCTCCTCGCGGATCCGGTTCGCCGCCTCGTCGACCTCGAAGAGGGTCATGTCCTGGCCGCCGGTGATGTTGATGAGGACGCCGCGGGCGCCTTTCATCGAGACGTCCTCGAGGAGCGGGTTCGAGATCGCGGCCTCGGCGGCGTCGATCGCGCGGCGCTCGCCGTCGGCCTCGCCCGTCCCCATCATCGCCTTCCCCATCTCGCTCATGACCGCGCGGATGTCGGCGAAGTCGAGGTTGATGAGGCCGGGCATCACCATGAGGTCGGTGATGCCACGGACCCCGGCATGCAGGACGTCATCCGCCATCTTGAAGGCGTCGGCGAAGGTCGTCTTCTCGTTGGCGACACGGAAGAGGTTCTGGTTCGGGATGATGATGAGAGTGTCGACATATTTCTGCAGCTCGGCGATCCCGGCCTCCGCCGTCCGCATCCGATGCGTGCCCTCGAAGTGGAAGGGCTTCGTCACGACCCCGACCGTCAGGATCCCGCTCTCGCGCGCCGCCCGCGCGATCACCGGCGCCGCGCCCGTCCCCGTGCCGCCGCCCATTCCCGCCGTGATGAAGACCATGTTGGCGCCCTCGAGCGACTCGAGGATCTCCTCCATCGCCTCCTCGGCGGCCGCACGGCCGACATCGGGGCGCGAGCCCGCGCCGAGACCGCGCGTCACCCCCTGGCCCAGCTGGATCTTCCGCGGCGCCAAGCTGTTGTGGATCGCCTGGCTGTCGCTGTTGCAGGCGATGAACTCACAGCCGATGAGGTTCGCGCGGACCATGTTGTTGACGGCGTTGCCGCCCGCGCCCCCGACGCCGATCACGGTGATGCGGGGCTTCAGATCCTGCTCTTCCTGGGGAATGCTGAGGTTCAACACGGCGGTCTCCACTTTCTTGGGCGGGCGGGGTTTCAAAAATTCTCCTTGAGCCAGAGTCCGAAGCGTCCGAAGACGCCGGCGGACTCCGCGGTCGAGCGCGCCGGACGCGGAATTTCCGCGCGCTCGGAAAGGGCAAAGCGCAGGAGCCCCGCGCAGGTCGAGAAAGCAGGGCCATGCATCGATTCGGCGAGGCCGCCAAGCTTCGACGGCTTGCCGACGCGGATCTGCTTGTCGAGGATGAGCGAGGCGAGCTCGCGCGTGCCGGGAAGCTGGCAGGCTCCGCCGGTCAGGACGATGCGGCGCCCGGCGAGCTTGTCGAAGCCGCTCCGCTCGAGGCGTTCGCGGACGAGCTCGAAGGTCTCCTCGAGACGTGGGCCGATGATGCCGACGAGCAGCGACTTCGGCACGTGATTGACCTGCGCGTCCTCCTCCTCGCCGATCGCCGGGACGGCCAGCGTCTCCCGGTCGTCGGCGGGCGAGCGGATCGCGTGGCCGTAGAGGGTCTTCATGCGTTCGGCGTGGACGAGCGGCGTCGAGAGGCCGCGGGCGATGTCCTGCGTCACATGCGCGCCGCCGACCGGGACGCTGTCGCAGAAGATGAGGTTGCCGTCGAAGAAGACGCCGATCGAGGTCGTGCCGCCGCCCATGTCGATGACCGTGACGCCGAGCTGCGTCTCGTCCTCGACGAGGCTCGCTAGGCCCGCCGCGTAGGGACCGACGACGACGCCGGCGATCTCGAGCCGGCATCGGCCGACCGCGGCGGTGAGGTTGCGCAGCGCCGACGGCGTCGCGCCGACGATATGCATGTTGACGCCGAGCTTCTCGCCGACCATGCCGCGCGGGTCGCGGATGCCGCGGCTGCCGTCGATCGAGAAGCCGACCGGGATCGAGTGGATGACCTCGCGCTCGGGATCGCGCGTCGCGTAGCCGCGGTCGAGCACCTTCAGCATCTCGCGGTCGGCGATCTCGCGCCCGGCGACACTGATCTCGACGCTCTGGAGGCGCGAGGGCGGGAAGCCGCCGGAAAGGTTCACGACGACTTCGGAGATGGTCTCGCCCGCCATCTGCTCGGCGGCGTGGACGGCGTTGAGGATCGACTGCCCGGCGGCGTCGAGGTCGACGACGACGCCATTCTTGACCCCGCGCGCGACCTGGTGGCCGATGCCGACGACCTTGGGTCCGTCGCTTTCCGCCCGCGCGATGAAGCAGCAGATCTTCGTCGTCCCGATATCGAGCGCGGCAATGACGTCGCCCAGGCGCGCCAGCGGCTTCATGCGCGCGCCTCCCCGATCACCCTCTCCCCTGACCCGATGTGCGTCACGTGCTCTTTTTTCCTTTTTTAGGCGGTTCCTTCGGCGGCTCCGGGACGGTGCGGACGACGAGCCGGTCCGGCAGGCGCAGATCGATGAGCTCGACGTCGCGCGCCAGCACGCTATGCGTGCGCTCGGCCTTCGCGAGCTGCGTCCAGGCGGTGGCCGCGTCGTTCTCCGGAAGCTGCACGTCGATGCCGTTGTCGAAGCGGAGGTTCCAGCGTCGGTGCCCGACCCGCACCGCGGCGGCGACACGCTTGGCGAGATCCGGCTCCTGCCCGAGCATCTCGATGAGCGGAGCGGCGTGCGCCGGCGCATCCTCGCCGACGACCACCAAAAGACCGGGGAAACGCTCCAGCCGCTCGGTCGCGACGACGACGCCCTCGCGGTCGATGAGATGCAGCTTCTTCTGGTTCTGCCAGAGCGCGAGCGGCGTCCGCTCGACGATCCGGATGTGGAGCGTGTCGGGGAGGAAGCGCTCAACCGAAGCCGCACGAACCCACGGCAGGCGCTCCAGCGACGCGCGCGCCTCGGCGGGGCTGACGGCGAGGATCGGCGAACCGCGATCAACACCGACGGCGCGCAGGATCGCCTCGCGCGAGGTCCGCTCGCGGCCTTCGACGCGGACATCGGCGACGGCGAAGCCGACCTCGGCGCTCCAGTGGAGAGCCGCCTCCTGCATGCGCGCGCCGTAGAGGTAGACACCCGCCGACGCGCCGCCGCAGAGCGTCAGCACAGTGCCGCCGACGATGAGCGGCTTCAGCCACGATTTCGGAAAGAGGCGGCGGCGCCGCGACGCTGGCTTGCTCATGTGTCGAGCGCCGCGTTCTCGACCATCCAGCGCACGAGCGCGCCGTAGCCGATGCCGTGATGCTTCGCCATGTCGGGGACGAGCGAGGTCGGCGTCATCCCAGGTTGGGTGTTGACCTCGAGGAGGATCATCCGCCCCGGCTCGCCGCCGGTGTCGTCGTAGCGCAGATCAGCGCGGCTGACGCCCCGGCAGCCGAGCGCCTTGTGCGCCCGCACCGCGATATCGCACGCCTCCTCGTACGCCTTGGGATGGATCGGCGCCGGCATCAGGTGCTCGCAGCCGCCCGGCGCGTATTTCGAGTCGTAGTCGTAGAACGTGCCGCGCGCGCGGATCTCGAGCACGCCCAGGGACCGGTCGCCCATCACCGTTGCGGTGATTTCGCGGCCCGGCACGAACTTTTCGACGAGCGCGTCGGGGAAGGGCCAGCGCGCCGCCTCCTCGATCCAGGAATTGTCGTTCGGCCGCACGATGCGGACGCCAACGCTGGAGCCCTCGTTCGGCGGCTTCACGACGAAGGGCGGCTCCATGAGGTTGCCGACGAGCGTCTCGCGAGGAACGAGCCGTCCTTCCGCGAGCGGCAGGCCCGCCGCGGCGAAGACGGCCTTCGCCGCGGGCTTGTCCATCGCGACCGCCGAGGCGAGGACGCCCGAATGCGTGTAGGGGATGCGCAAAAATTCGAGGACACCCTGCACCGTGCCGTCCTCGCCGCCGCGCCCGTGCAGCGCGTTGAAGACGACGTCGGGCTTCGGCGCAAGCGCGCCGACGAGCGCCTCGAGGTTGCGGCTGACGTCGATGGTCCAGGCGTCGAAGCCCTCGTCCTGCAGCGCCTTGCAGACGTCGCGGCCGGAGACGAGCGACACCTCGCGCTCGGCCGACCAGCCGCCCATCAGGACGGCGACGCGCTTACGGGCGCCCGACACGCTTGATCTCCCAATGCAGTGTGACGCCGCTCGTTTCGAGGACGCGGCGGCGGACGTCCTCGCCGAGGCCTTCGAGGTCGGCGGCGGTGGCGGTCCCTTCGTTGATGAGGAAGTTGGTGTGCTTCTCCGAGACCATCGCGCCGCCACGGCGGAGCCCGCGACAGCCGGCGGCGTCGATGAGGCGCCATGCCTTGTCGCCCGGCGGGTTCGCGAAGGTCGAGCCCCCGGTGCGCGCGCGGATCGGCTGGCTCGCCTCGCGCGACGACTGGATCTCCCCCATGCGCGCCGCGATCTGCTCGTGACGGTCCTTCCGCCCGCGCAGCTTCGCCGAGACGAAGATCCAGTCCTCGGGAACGCCGCAATGGCGGTAGGAGAGATCCATCTCCGCCAGGGAGAGTTCGTGACGACGGCCTTTCCCGTCGAGCGCGACGGCCGTCTCGAGCACGTCCTTGATCTCGGTCCCGTAGGCGCCCGCGTTCATGCGCAGGTTGCCTCCGAGCGTGCCCGGGATACCGGAAAGGAACTCCAATCCGGCGATCCCTGCCTGCTGGCAGGCGAGCGCGACATTCGCATCGAGGGCACCCGATCCGATCTGAACTGATTCGCCTTCAATGACAACATCTGCGAAGCCTTTTCCGAGCCTAACCACTACCCCTTGTATCCCCCCGTCCCGCACCAGAAGGTTCGACGCGACGCCGATCACCGTCACCGGCACATCGGCCGGTTTTCCCGCGAGAAAGATCGCGAGATCGTCGACATCGGCGGGCCGGAACAGCACGTCCGCCGGCCCACCCACGCGGAACCACGTCATCGGCCCCAGCGGCGCCCTCTCCGCCATCCGTCCCCGCACCTTGGGCAGAAGCCCGATCACCCCCGCCGCCCGTCGCTCGGCGCCCGCCCGCTCCCCAACCCTCTCCCCGGGGGGGAAAGGGAGACGGAGCCTGAGGTCACGAGGCGAGCTCCTGCGGGAGGCTCGCCGCCCAGTTGGTGATCGAGCCGGCGCCGAGGCAGACGACGAAGTCGCCCGGCTTCGCCATGTCGCGCACCATGCCGGCGAGCTCCTTCGGGTCCTTCAGCGGTTGCGCGTTGCGGTGGCCGCGCGTGCGGAGCCCGGCAACGAGGGAGTCGCGCGAGATGCCTTCGAGCGGCGCCTCTCCCGCGGCATAGATGTCGGAGACGAGCACCGCGTCGGCGTCGTTGAAGCAGGTGCAGAACTCGTCGAAGAGCGATTGGACGCGCGTGTAGCGGTGCGGCTGCACCACGGCGATGACCTGGCCCGAGGTGGCACCGCGCGCCGCGCGCAGCACCGCCGCGATCTCGACGGGATGGTGGCCGTAGTCGTCGATGACGGTGACGCCGTTCCACTCGCCGGTCTTGGTGAAGCGGCGCTTCACGCCCTTGAAGCCGGCGAAGGCGTTGCGCACGACATCGTCGCCGAGCCCCATCTCCTCGGCGACCGAGATCGCGGCGAGCGAATTCTGGACGTTGTGCTGGCCGTACATCGGCAGCTTCACGCCCTCGATCGTCCGCGAGGTCTTCTGCCGCCGGTCGGCGATGACGACGTCGTAGCGCGCCCCGTCTCGGCCGAGCTCGATGTTGACGGCACGGATGTCGGCCTGCGCGCTCATCCCGTAGGTGACGACGCGCCGGTCGGAGACTTTCGGGATCATCGACTGCACCACGGGGTGGTCGATGCAGAGCGCGGCGAAGCCGTAGAACGGGATGTTGCCGACGAAGGTCTCGAAGCCGTGCTGCACCGCCTCGAACGTGCCGTAGTGGTCGAGATGCTCGGGGTCGATGTTGGTGACGACGGCGATCGTCGCCGGCAGCTTCACGAACGTGCCGTCGCTCTCGTCGGCTTCCACGACCATCCACTCGCCGGCTCCGAGCCGCGCGTTGGTGCCGTAAGCATTGATGATGCCGCCGTTGATGACGGTCGGATCGAGCTGCGCCGCATCGAGGATCGCGCCCACCATCGAGGTCGTCGTCGTCTTGCCGTGCGTGCCGGCAACGGCGATCGACCATTTGAGGCGCATGAGCTCGCCGAGCATCTCGGCGCGGCGCACGACCGGGATGAGACGCGCCCGCGCGGCGACGACCTCGGGATTGTCCTTCTTCACCGCCGAGGAGACGACGATGACCTGGGCCGACCCGACGTTCTCGGCGCGGTGTCCGATCTCGACCATGATTCCGGCCTTGCGCAGGCGCGCGACGTTGTAGCTGTCGGCGACGTCCGAGCCCTGAACCGAATAGCCGAGATTGTGCAGGATCTCGGCGATGCCGCTCATCCCGATGCCGCCGATACCGACGAAGTGGATCGTGCCGATGGTGAGTGGAAGCGCCCTCATGCGGCTTTCTCCGAAATCCCCCTTTCACGGTCGGGCGGCAGCGCGGCGCGGGCCGGCATTTCCGGCGAAGCCGTCGCGATGCCGGCCGTCTCCAGGACCAGATCCGCGAGGCGCCGCGCCGCGTCCGGGCGCCCGAGGCCGCGCGTCGCCGTCGCGGCGTCGGCGAGACGCTGCGGCTCGCGCGCGAGCTCGGCGAGGCGATGGGCGAGCGACATCGGCGTCAGTTCCGGCTCCGGCACGAGCCAACCGGCGCCGGCCTCGACGAGCTGCGTCGCGTTGAAGCGCTGGTGGTCGTCCGCCGCGTGCGGATAAGGTACGAAGATCGCCGGCCGCCCCGCGACCGTGAGCTCGGCACAGGTCGAGGCGCCGGAGCGGCAGATGACGAGGTGCGCGCGGCCGAGCCGCTCCGGCACGTCGTCGAAGAAGGAGCGCACCTCCGCGGCGACGCCCGTCTTCGCGTGCGCCGCCGTGACACGCGCCTCGTCCTCGGGGCGCGCCTGCTGCGAGAGGCGGAGCCGGCGGCGGAGGCGCTCGGGCAGCTCGGCGATGGCCGCGGGAATGACGTCGGAGAAAACGCGCGCGCCCTGGCTGCCGCCGAGCACGAGGATCTCGAACGGCCCGTCCTCCGCCGGCGGTTCGTAGGCAAGCGGCTGGATCGCGGCGCGGACAGGATTGCCGGTGTGGATGAGGCGGGCGCGGTCGGTGCCGCGCACCATCGCGATCGCGGAGAAGCCGGTCGCGATCCGCCGCGCGCGGCCCGCGAGAAGCCGGTTGGCTCGCCCGAGCAGCGCATTCTGCTCGTGGATAACGGTCGGGATGCCGAGCCGAGCTGCCGCCATGAGCGGTGGTACGGAGGGATAACCGCCGAAGCCGACGACGACGTCGGCGCCCATCCGGCGGAGCAGTGCGCCGGACTGGATCGCGCCGAGCAGCAGCTCGCCCGCGCCGATCGCCTTCGCGACGAGACCGCCGCCGAGCCTTGCCGCGCGAATGCGGTGCGTCGGCACGTTCGCGAAGGCCGCGCCGCGCGCGTCCGTGAAAAGCGCCGCATCGTGCCCGCGCGCCAAAATCTCGCCGGCGAGTGCCTGCGCCGGGAACATGTGCCCGCCGGTCCCGCCGGCGGCGAGGACGACCAGCGTCATGCTTCCTCGCCGCCGAGGCGTCGGCGCGTGAGGGCGAGGGCCATGCCCATGCCGAGGGCGAGCGCGATCATCGAGGAGCCGCCATACGAGATGAACGGCAGAGTCATGCCCTTCGTCGGCATGAGGTGGAGGCTCGACGACATGTTGATGACGGCCTGCAGGCCGAACTGGACGAAGAGGCCGGTAGCGGCGAGCACGATCCAGAGATTTTGTTCCTGGACCATGCGCGAGAGGCCGCGGAGGACGATGAAGGCGAAGATCGCGACGATGATGAGGCAGAGCACGAGCCCGAGTTCCTCGCCGGCGACCGCAAAGACGAAGTCGGCATGCGCGTCAGGAAGCCATTCCTTGACGCGCCCCTCACCAGGCCCGGTGCCCCAGAGCCCGCCGTTGCCGAAAGCCTCGATCGAGCGGTCGATCTGATAGGAGTCGCCGGAGGACGGATCGAGGAAGCGATCGATGCGGCTCTTGACGTGCGGCAGGAACGTGTAGGCGCCGACGAGCCCCGCGACGGCACCGCCGCCGAGCAGCGCCACCCAGTAGAGGCGGAGGCCGGCCAGGAAGAACTGCGTCAGAAACACCGCCGAGACGACGACCGCCATGCCGAGATCGGGCTGCTTCACGAGCAAGCCGACGGTGACCGCGAAGAGGAGCAGCGCGAGCCAGGTCCGCTTCTCGGCGAAGAGCCACGCGGTGAGCACCGCGAAGGTCGGCTTCACGAACTCGGAGGGTTGCAGCGAGAAGCCCGGGATGTTGATCCAGCGCCGCGCGCCCTTGATCTCGACGCCGCCGATGAAGGTGTAAGCGAGGAGGGCCGTGAACACGACGAAGCAGAAGATCGCGATGCGGCGCACGTTGCGCGGACTCTGCATCGAGATGAACAGCATCAGCGCGAGCGCGAGCGGCAGCATCGCGAAGTGGCGCTTGACGAAGTGGAGGCTGTCGGCGCCGATCCGCTCGGCGACAGCCGGGCTCGCCGCGAAGGCGAGAATGAGGCCGAACCCGGCGAGCGCACCGATCGCGAGCAGCGTCCAGCGATCGACCGTCCACCACCAGTGGGCGACGAGGCTGCGATCCGTGCGGGCGAAGCTCATGTGAATCCTTCCACGAGGCGACGGAAGGCATCGCCGCGCGCCTCGAAACTGGCGAACTGGTCCCAGGAGGCGCAGGCGGGCGACAGCAGCACGGTGGCGCCCGGCGCCGCCGCCTCGCGCGCGGCCGCAACGGCGCGGTCGAGGGTACCAACGATCGTATGCGGGACCTTTTCGCCGAGCGTCTTCGCGAACTCGTCGGCGGCCCTTCCGATGAGATAGGCGTGCTTGATGCGCGCGAACCACGGCTCGAGGCTTGTGATGCCGCCTTCCTTCGACAACCCACCGGCGATCCACCAGACGTCGTCGTAGCAGGCGAGCGCCTTCGCCGTGGCGTCGGCGTTCGTCCCCTTGGAGTCATTGACCCAGCGCACGCCGTTCACCGTCGCGACCAACTCCTGCCGGTGTGCGAGCCCCGGGAACGTCAGCGTCGCCGCGGCGATCTGCGCTGGCTGGACGCCGAGATGTCTTGCCGCCGCCCACGCCGCGGCGATGTTCTGCCAATTGTGCCGGCCGGGAAGGCGCTCCGCCAGCGAAAGCTCCAGCACGGGTTCGCCGCGATCGACCAGCCAGCCGCCTTCGACCCCAACACCGCCCTCGACCGGGCCCTCACTCGAGATGGGAATGACCGTCTGCTGACCGGCGCGGGCGAGTTCCTCGTAGATGCCGCGGCAGATCGCGTCGTCGACGCCGACGATCGCCGCGCGCCGCCCCGTCTGCCGACGGAAGATCCGTTTCTTTGCGGCGATGTAGCCTTCCATCCCGCCATGCCGGTCGAGATGATCCGGTGTGATGTTGAGGAGGATCGCGGCATCCCAGGTGATCGAGACGGTGAGCTCGAGCCCGTAGGAGCTCATCTCGATCACGTAAAAGCCGTTCTCGCCGATCGGATCGAGCGCGAGGGAGGGCGTGCCGAGATTGCCGCCGACCGCGACGTCGCGGCCCGTCACCGAGAGGATGTGGCCGAGGAGCGCCGTCGTCGTCGACTTGCCGTTCGTGCCGGTGATGCCGACCCAGCCCGCCTCGCGCTGCGTGCGCCCCAGAAGCTCGATCTCGCCGATGATCTCGAGCCCTGCGTCGCGCGCCCGCGCCGCCACGGGGTGCGGCTTGGGATAGGTGTGCGGAATGCCGGGCGAGAGCACGAGCGTCGGCACCTCGGTGAGATCGGCGGTCGTGAGGTCGACGATCGGCACGCCTTCGGCGGCGGCCGCCTCGCGCTTCTTCGCGTCGTCGTCCCAGGCGAGCACCTCGGCGCCGCCCATCATCAACGCCTTGGCGGCGACGAGGCCCGATTTGCCGAGGCCGAGCACCGCGGTCGGCACGCCAGCGAAGGGAACGACGGCGATCATCGGACCTTCAGCGTCGAGAGGCCGGCGATCGCGAGGATCGAGGCGATGATCCAGAAGCGGATGACGATGGTCGGCTCCTGCCAGCCCTTCTTCTCGAAGTGGTGGTGGAGCGGCGCCATGCGGAAGACGCGCTTGCCGGTGAGCTTGAAGCTCGCGACCTGGACGATGACCGAGACCGTCTCGAGCACGAAGAGGCCGCCGATGATGGCGAGCACGATCTCGTGCTTCGTCACGACCGCGACCGAGCCGAGGGCGGCGCCGATCGAGAGCGAGCCCGTGTCGCCCATGAAGACCATCGCCGGCGGCGCGTTGAACCAGAGGAAGCCGAGGCTCGCCCCGACCATCGCCGCGAGGAACACGGTGAGTTCGCCCGAGCCGGGGACGTGGTGGATCTGGAGATAGTTCGCGAAGACGAGATTGCCGGCGAGGTAGGCGATGAGCGCGAAGCATCCGGCGGCGATCATCGACGGAACGATCGCGAGGCCGTCGAGACCGTCGGTGAGGTTGACCGCGTTCGACGCGCCGACGATGACGAAGGCCGCCACCGGCACGAAGAACCAGCCGAGATGGAGCAGCATGTTCTTGAAGAACGGCACGGCGAAGGCCGCTTCGAGCGGCGGGCGCGCGATCCAGATGACGGCGATGCCGGCGATCGCGCCGATCAGGAACTCCGCCAGAAGCCGCTTGCGGCCGGAGAGGCCGCTGTGCGAGCGCTTCGTCAGCTTCTTGAAATCGTCGAAGAAGCCGACGACGCCGAAGCCGGTGGTGGCGAAGAGAACGACCCAGACGTAGCCGTTCGTGAGGTCCGCCCAAAGCAGCGTCGAGCCGATGCAGGCGGTGAGGATGAGGAAGCCGCCCATCGTCGGCGTCCCCTTCTTGCGGATGAGGTGCCCCTCGGGCCCGTCGGCGCGGATCGGCTGCCCGCCCGGCTGCTTCGACCGCAGCCACGCGATGATTGAAGGGCCGAAGATGAAGCTGATGAGGAGCGCCGTCACGACCGCGCCGCCCGACCGGAAGGTGATGTAGCGGAAGAGGTTGAGCGGCGTGAAGTACTCCGAGAGCGGGTAGAGGAGGTGGTAGAGCATCGGCCTCAGGCACCCGCCAGGAGCGTCTTCACGATCTCGGCCATTCGGCTGCCGAGCGAGCCTTTCACCATGACCGCGTCGCCGGGCTTGAGCGCCGCCTTCACGATCGGCGCCATCTCCTTCGAGGTCGGGGCGTGCGCCGCGCGCAACCGCGCCGGCAGCGTCTCGTGCAGGCGCCGCATGTCCTTGCCGACGGTGAAGACCTGCGTCACGCCGGCCTGCTCGATCGGTTCCGCGAGGGCGGCGTGAAGCTCGGGCGATTCCTCGCCGAGTTCCAGCATGTCGCCGAGCACGGCGATGCGCCGGGGCGCATCGACGCGGCCGAGCACTTCGAGCGCCGCCCGCATCGAGGCCGGGCTCGCATTGTAGCTCTCGTCGATGAGGAGGGCGGTGCCGGAGGCGAGCGGCAGGGCGCGCCGCTGCCCGCGCCCGGCAATGCCTGGCAAGGTCGCGAGAGCTGCCGTCGCGCGGTCGAGATCGGCGCCGAGCGCGTCGACCGTGGCGATCACCGCGAGGCTGTTCTGCACCCAGTGGCGGCCCGCCTGGCCGACGCGGTAGCGGATCTCGCGCCCGCGAAGCTGCGCCACCACGTCGCTCGAGTCCGGCCCCAGCTTTGCCGAGAGGAGGCGCACGCACGTGTCGACGTGCTCGCCGAAGGAGATGACGCGCAGGATCCCCGCCGCGCGCGCGCGCTCGGCCAGCCGCGCGTAAAACCGGTTGTCGCGATTGAGGATGGCGGCGCCGCCTTCCTCGACGCCCTCGAAGATCTCGGCTTTCGCATCGGCGATCGCCTCGACCGACGCGAAGTGGCCGAGATGGGCGGGCTCGATCGTGGTGACGAGGGCGACGTGCGGACGGACCTGGCGGGTCAGCACGGAAAGCTCGCCCGCATGGTTCATGCCGAGCTCGAAGACGCCGTACTTCGCGTCCTTCGGCATGCGCGCGAGGCTGAGCGGCACACCCCACTGGTTGTTGTAGCTCGCCGCCGAGGCGTGCGCGCCGAGCGCGAGGCGCAGCGCCTCCTTCGTCCCGGTCTTGCCGACGCTGCCGGTGACGCCGACGATTTTTGCCGAGACGCTCTTGCGCCGCGCGGCACCAAGACGCTCCAGAGCCACCATCGTGTCCGGCACCACGAGGAATGATCCCTCTCCCCCCCGGGGAGAGGGTCCTTGTGCGGAGGAACGGCCCTCGCCCTCCCGCGCTGGCGCGCGGGCCCCTCCCTCTCCCCGGGGGGGAGAGGGTATTTCGCTTACGAGGGCCGCCGCCGCGCCTTTCTCAAAGGCACGGGGCACGTAGGCATGCGCGTCGTTGTTGGGGCCTTTCAGGGCAACGAAGAGATCGCCGGGTTCCAGCGTGCGGCTGTCGATCGAGACGCCGCTCGCCTCGAAGACGCGCGTCGCGCTTCCGCCGGTCGCCGCCTCGGCTTCGCTCGAATTCCAGAGCGCACTCACCGCGCCTCCCAGGCGGCGCGTGCCACCGCCGCGTCGTCGAACGGATGGACGACGCCCTTCACGATCTGTCCCGTCTCGTGTCCCTTGCCGGCAACGACGAGGACGTCACCCGGCTGAAGCTCCCGGACAGCGACGCCGATCGCCTCGGCGCGGTCGCCGATCTCGCGCGCGCCGGGCGCGGCGGCGAGGATGGCGGTGCGGATCCTCGCCGGATCCTCGCTGCGCGGATTGTCGTCGGTGACGATCGCCGCGTCGGCATGGCGCATCACCGCCTCGCCCATCAGCGGGCGTTTTCCGGGATCGCGGTCGCCGCCGGCGCCGAAAACGCAGACGAGGCGCCGCTCGGCATGCGGCCGCAGCGCCTGCAGCACCGTCTCGAGCGCGTCGGGCGTGTGCGCGTAGTCAACATAGACCTGCGGCGCCACTCGCTGGAGCCGGCCCGGCACGCCTTCGAGCGCGCCTAGCGTCGCGAGCACCGCCTCCAGCTCCTCGCCCGAGCCCATGACGAGGCCGAGCGCGGTCAGCACGTTCATCGCCTGGAATGTGCCGGCGAGCGGCAGATGGACCTCGCGGCGGCCGCCGGTCGTCTCGATGACGATCTCCTGCCCGTCCGTCGTCGGCCGGCGCTCGACGAGGCGCAGCTTCGCGCCCGTCTTCTCGCCGAAGGTGATGACGCGGTGCGCACGCTTTCGGCAGAGGACGAGGAGCTCCTCGATCTCGGGCACGTCGGAGTTCAGCACCGCGGTGCCGCCGGGGCGCATGACGCTGTCGAAGAGCCGCGCCTTCGCCCGGAAATAGCGGTCCATCGAGCCGTGATAGTCGAGATGGTCGCGCGTCAGGTTCGTGAACGCGGCGAGCGTCACCTCGAGCCCGTCGAGGCGAAACTGGTCGAGGCCGTGGCTTGACGCCTCGAGGCAGACATGGTCGATGCCGAGGCTCGCAAGGGCCGCCAGCTCGCGATGCAGCGTCACCGGATCGGGCGTCGTGAGCGAGCCGGGCTTGTAGAAATCCGGCCCGACGACCCCAAGCGTTCCGAGGCTCGCCGCGTCATGACCGAGACGCTGCCACATCTGCCGCGCGAAGGCGGCGGTCGAGGTCTTGCCGTTCGTGCCGGTGACGGCGGCGACGGTCGCGGGCTGCGGCGCATGAAAGCGCGCCGCCATGAGCGAGAGGCGGCGCCGCGGGTTTGCGTCGGCGACGACGAAGACGGGCGGATCGCGCCGCGCGAGCGCGTCGAGACCGGCGGTGCTGTCGGTGAGGACGGCGACCGCGCCCTTGGCGACCGCGTCGGAGATGAAGGCACGCCCGTCGGCCTTCACGCCGGGCAGGGCCGCAAAGAGAAAGCCGGGGCGAACCTCCCGGCTGTCCGCAGTCAAGCCTTCGACGTCTGGCCCGCCGGCGACCGGTTCGGGCGCGATGCTCAATGTGCTGCTCTCGTCCATGACAAGCTCAGTTAGACGCAACCTTTTTCACCTGCAGACCGGGCATATCGATGGCGACGGCGCGGCGAATGTCGGGCGCGGCCTCGTCGATGGGCTCGACACCGAGGAGCGGCGCCATGCGCGCGACGACCCTCGCGACGACCGGCCCCGCGGTCCAGCCGCCGGTCGCGTAGCCGAACGTCGCCTTCGTCGCCTTGGGCTCGTCGATCATCACGAGGATCGCGTAGCGCGGATCGTTCATCGGGAAGGCGCCGAGGAAGGACGAGAGGAGCGCCTTCTTGGCGTAACCCTTGCCCGACACCTTTTCCGCCGTGCCGGTCTTGCCGCCGACGAGATAGCCGGGCGCCGCCGCCTTGCTGCCGGTGCCGTTCTCGACGACGAGGCGGAAGAGGCGGCGCATCT
>JADMIO010841977.1_pt1 | contig 47411 bp, 38 predicted proteins | sample 8958161 | NCBI WGS metagenome assembly JADMIO01 (sample SAMN16585339, study PRJNA669376) | soil metagenome | isolation source: Crop rotation soil | place: USA: Cullars Rotation, Alabama | collected 2011
GCGACTTCAAGTCACGTGAATTCCAAGCTTCGGATCCCACTGTGCTGGAAAGATCACGGCAGCTATCAATCGCGGCGGCTTCGAACCGCCCGGGCAGGGATACGTGGAATGCTATGAGTTTTTGGAAAACATCGCATCAGTGCTCAGAGTGCCGCAGATAGGAAAGAATTCAAGTCCACGAGCAAATGATCCTTTTACTCCTGACGTTCTCCCGTTAATCCAGCAAATGTCCTGGGCGCTCGCTACCAACCCGGTGGGCATTGGCGTCCAGGGCTTTGTGAAGGCACTCGTCTTTTACCTGGGAATATCGACGCAAATAGGCTCCGCTCAATATCCACAGCCAACTAACCCGCCACTGCCGCCGGCATTGCATTATTTGCCGATGACAGACATTCAGGGCGTGTACCAGATCACCTACTGGCTCATCAGCGAAGGTCAAACCGGAAACGCGAAAGCATGGGCTTTCCTCCAGGCAATTTCGGCTTACCTCGACAAGCCGATCAGAGCCTTTGGTCCAGCGCCGATGAGGTATCCAAACTAACAGCAAATTCGGGGCACATACTCGTCGTGATAACGCTCACCCAGGTCAACGGTACGCGCCTTTATCAGGCCGAGCACTCGTCTGAGCCGGGCTTCCTTACTTACTACGTCGCCGACGAAAAGGTGCCGACGAACGATCTGCAACCGTCTTATACGGTCGACTCACTTTGGTCCAACGACGATCTGCGCGGTTACTTTTTGATCCTCGCAAACGAGCCGGCGAACATTGATGCTTTCGCCGCCGCCGTCGCGGAGCACGGATTTAGTGTGCCGCAGCACGCTGGTTTCGCCTGGGTTGATTACAGACCAACGCCACTGAAATTCAGCGTGACCTGTCAATTGGATCTCAAGGTCGATGGCGCTGACGTCGTGATTGCCAACGAAGCAGCCGTTCGCTTCGGCAACTACGAGCTACCGTTCATGCTGAATGGTTTAGTGCAGGCTGTCGGCAATGCGGATGGCATTCAGGAATTTCGTTTTGGCTATCCGCTCGCGTTGCCGCCCACGCAAGGCGCAGGCATAAATCTGCCCCTGCTTGGTCCACAGCGTTACGCGTTGCAGAGCCTCGCGCTCGCCGGCGATTTCTCCGACGACTCGAACCACGGATTGAATGTCGGTCTGCGTTACTTCTACGCGCGAGACAACCACGTCTGGTCGCAGTTTTATCCGGTATTTGCTCCGTCGAATGGCTATCAGGTCGAGTTTCAGCTCAACTGGGATCCGCTTGCGCCGTTGGACCACGATCGATCGTGGATGAAGTTTACGGGTAACGCTTACACCGTGCAGATCACCGGGCCAGGACAGGGAACGATCGAGTTTGCCGCGAATGGCAACGCGGTGCTGCCGTCGTGGTTACGGACGATTTACGGAAAACCATTGTGGCTGCGACCAGTCGTGCAAGGCGATCACGCCGCGCGCCTCGTGTTTCAGCAGATGCCCGGGCAATCGTTCTACCTCGTCCCTGACGGCGATTACGTCTTGCTCGCCGACGAAGGGAACACTAGCGCCGGATTGCAACTGCTCTGCGGACTCGCCGGAACCGAATCGATCGGTTTTCCTCCACAGACCACGCTTCGTTTTCATCCTGACAAGCCGGCTTTCGCGCCGGTGTTTCCGCTTACTCAGTCGTCCATCGGTTTCGGTCCGCTGCTGAACGACACATGGACCACCGCATGGATCAGTATTGCGCCTGCAACAGGCAAAGCGACGTACTACGCACAACCCGAACAGGCGGCTCTTTATCATCCAAAGTCTGCGAATATTCTGGCGTTGTACCAGTCGCCGGTGGCGGAGTTTGACAGCAACTCGCTCACGCAAAGCTATCCGCTCGCAGTTTATGCCGGACTCGGGAATGGCTTCCCGCCCGAGGACGTGCGCAAGTTTGAGCAACAGATCCTGAATCGTTATCGCAAGCAGAGGATTTCGGAGATCGCCTCAAGTGGTCCAACCCCGCCGCCGTTGCCGCCACGTGAAGTCGTTACAACCACGCCGCAGGGATTGATCGCCGTAATCGACGGCATGACCTGGCGATCGGTGCTGTTGGCCCAGAATGACGGCGCCAGGCTGGAGTTCGTCAACCTCGGCGACGATCTGCGCGACGCATTACAGTCGAACCAGTTGTTTCTCGTGGCGTCGCTGGCGGCGCCGCTCGGCCAGTTCCTGAAAGACATCAAGATCGCCGGCTGGCCGTTCAGCATCGACGTCGGCGACAACACCGGCGACGATTATCGCAACGTGCTGATCTTCAAGTTCGGGCGCGGCGCGATCAAAGACCTCGTCACGAATCCGAAAGCCTGGACCAGCGCCAGTATTTTCAACCAGGATCCGGAGCACCTGTCGCTGTTTCTTCAGCACTACATCGCGAATGCGGAAACGAGCGCAGAGGAAAACTATCGCTTCCGGAAGTTTGTCAATCTCGTCTCCAATCCCGCGTGGGAAGGCATTCTCGCGCTCCGCGTCACCGTCGGCATAAACAATTTCCCTGACGATCTGAAAGGCTTGCTCGCCGGTATCGACCTCGAACGTTTCGCGGCGCACCACTTCGGCATCGAGACGAGCTTCGTGACGGACGACGGCGGCTTGAAGCAGGACAAGAGCTCGCTCTTCGGTCTGATCAGTTACATCGATCGTGATTACACGACGGTGCAGAACACGCGCGCGCTTCACGGCCACGACCGTCTGATCACGCACGTCTCGCCCACCGTCGAGGCGATCGATCCGGCGCACGAGCTTTACGACTTCAAGGTGCTGCAACTCCAGGTTGTCTTCGAAAACTCCGAGCTGCTGGATTTCACGAGCCGTATTCAACTGACGACGACGAGGTGGTTCGGCGAGGTCGCGACGTTGCAGTCAGGCTATCCTCCGGATCCGATCGATATGCAGTCGATCGAGTTGGATGGTAGTTACGAGCTGCACAACGGCCAGCGCAGCTATTCGTTCTACACCAACCTGAACAACACGTATAAGTTTCTGATCACCAGCAACGTGTTGAACTACGTACAGATCGTCAAAGGGCGATTCGAGACGCTGCGCAGCGAACCCGACGCCGGCTCCGAACACATCTTTACGCGTTTCTCGTTTTGGGGTTACCTGAATTTCAAAGATCAGCCCGGCTTCGATCTGTTCTCGTTCGGCAGCGAGCTCAACGCCGATGTCTCGGAACAGCAGGGTCTCTATTTCTCTAACCTCGGCATCACGATGGATTTCACGTTGCTGCCAACCCAGACCACTGGACCACGCGCCTTTGCCTTCGACGCGGGCCGGGCCAGTTATGACATGTCGCAAAGCGAGGTCCGTTTGAACAGTCTCTTCAATCGCTTTCCGATGAAGGTCACGTCGATCCTGCAAAGCGATGGCCGTGGGAATCCTGCCGATCTTGGTTATCTTTCTGTGCGCCCGCCACAAAAATTCAAGGCTCTCAAACTCTCGAACGAATGGTATGCGATCAACTGTGATCTCAATCTCGGCAGCATGGGAGCGTTGGCTGCGAATGCCGGCTTCTCTGCCGCGTTGCTGCTGGCGTGGAGCCCGTCTGAAAAGGACGTTCGCGCAGAAGTGCAGATCAAATTGCCGGGGACGGGTGGCGGCAAGAAGCTGTTGAGTATTCAGGGCGTGCTGAAACTCAGCGTTCAGTTTTTCGAGTTCACCACGACGCCGATACCCGACACAGAAGAAGACGTGCAGTATCAGTTGTACTTCAGAAACGCCGGGCTGAGCCTGTTGGGAAAGAAACTACCGACCGCGGGTCGGATGGACATGGTCCTCGCCGGCGATCCCCTGCGTCTACTCGACGCCGGCAGTCTTGCATGGCTGGCAGCATATTATCGCGACGAGAAGAAAACACTCTTTAGCGGAGGAAAAGCGACACTTGGCTAACATCACGCTGCTTCACTGGAACATTCAGCACTTTTCGAACGACAAGGCCGACGACATGGTGAACGGCAACGCGCTGATCAACTACATTGCGTGGGTGGTGGTAAAAGCAAAGGCCAACATCGTATCCATCCTGGAGATTGCCAACAGCGCGATCGACAACGTCACCGACAGGTTGATGCGTGCGATCGACGTGGCCAACGGCGACGACCCGGATGACACTCAGTGGCGGTCAGTCACGATCAATTCCGGAAAAAATCATGAAGCCTACGTGGTCCTTTATCGATTAGGCAAAAACTTCAAGGCGCTGACGGCCTTCGGCACGACAGATATAATTAGAGGACTCACTAATAGCGCGCGCGTGGATAAGCCGGGCTCTCCCCTGCGATTCAACTCAAGTAAAACTACGTCGGGTGGGCGTAAGCCTTTTTACGTCGCGTTCCAGACTACGGATACAAAGAAAAATTTCACGGTGATCGCGCTGCACGTAATGTTCAGCTCCGTGTTATCGCATATAGGTGTTCGCAACGTCGCGCTGATCGCGCAGAACCAGGCGATTCTTTATGCGGGTAAAAAACTCAACCTGGATGCGTCGCTGACTGCCGCCGATTTCAACGTCGACTTTGATTTCTTTTTCCCGGGGCCTTATGAATCTCTCATCAAACTGCCTTCGCAATATACGACCGTTGAGAAGACGACCCTCCTGAAGAAGACGCCGCCGACACCGCCGCCGTTCTCGCACCAGTACCGCGTAAACGCCTACGACAATATCTTTTTATACAAGGTCAAGGATCCACCGCTTTTGCCGGATGGCAAAGTCGTCGATCTGCTCAGTGAGTCGACGACAAAACCCAAAGGCACGGGTGAGCTGTCCAAACAAATCGAAGCTTTCAAGGCGGATGGGATCACAAATGGAAAAGCGATCCAGAAGATACCGCCCGAGGATTTTGAAGACGCCTGGCACATCGTCAGCGAAGCGATCAGCGATCATCTGCCGGTTTATATCAACGTGACGATTTAAGGTATGGATCTCGCAGAAATCCAGGAAATACTGGAAGCCAACACGGAGAACGGTACGCTTACGTTGCCGCCCGCTGCGTTGCAATCGCCACCGATTGCAGAGGCTTTTAGTGATTACCTGCTCGACGACGATCTCGTGATCGAACAGGTCAGCATCACTCCGGTCGAAGGTCAAAACGTCACGGTCGTGGGCCAGGGTGCGTCGTTTCCTTTTTTCAACACCTACATCACCGCTGTGTTTACTGCGCCCAACAGTGTGGCGGCGATGAATCTTCAGGCCGACGGTTTCTCCAACCAGACTGAGCCCTGGAATTTTTACAAAGCGTTCCCGGTCCTCACGACCACTTTCTACGACGAGCTGGAGTTCACCGCCGCGGTGTTGACGTTGCGCACGTCGAATGCATCGGCGACGCAACCCGCCGGCTTATTTTTCAACGGCAAACAGAAATTCACGGGCACGCTGGGCACGCTGAGTAAGTTGCTCAACGGTTCGGACAAAGTTGATTTGCTGGGCGCGATCGGTCTTGTCGGCGAACAGACAACTTCGAAGGCGGCGCCGGTGATGGTCCTGCAGGATCCAACACCCGGAAGTGTGTTCGGCATGCAGTTCATTTACCAATTGGTCGACGAAGCCCGGCGCACGGAAGACCGGAGAACTGCCGAGCACGACGTCGTGCCGGTTCCCGAGATGCGAATGATCTCGCGCATCACGGTCGACGCTCAAAGCGGCCCCGAAACACTCGATATCGAGACTCACTTCACGCCGCTGCTCGGACTGCTCACGTTTTCGGCAGACATGAAGCGTTCGCTTCTCGTCAGCCAGGCAGCGCTGAACGCGTTGGCGCGTGGCGCGAATCTCGGCGTCACGCTGCCGCCGCAGTTACCGCTCGTCAATCGGTTTACGCTGCACAAATGGAACATGTCGGTTGTTCCGCAAGTGCCGATGATCAGCAGTATCTCGATGGGCGCGGGCATCGCCGAACCGTGGACTGTCATACCCGGCGTGTTCACGCTCCAGAACCTCGACTTCACCTTCACGATCAGTTTTGTAAACAACAAGGTCCAGACGAACGCCGCGCTTAAGGCCACGGTCAAAATTCTCGAGGGCGACGCGCAGTTCACGATGGTCGTCGACGCGCGCTACCCGAGTTATGTCATCAGCGGTTTTCTCGAAGAAGGTACTGACATCGATCTCATCGCGCTGGTGAGATATTTCCTCAACGATCGGATCGCCAACAGCCTGCCCTGCAAAGATCTCAAGGTCGTCGTCCTCAGCTTGTTGATCGGCTCGAAGAATTCGACGTTTACGTTTGAGACGGTCATCAATTCGGAGTGCTCGTTCAGGCTGGGCGAAGTTACTTTTACGCTGACCCAGGTCGAGTTCAAGTTCAGCTACGTGGCCGGGCAAACGACAGGCAGTTTTGCGGCTGCGTTCTGGCTGCTCCCGCCGCAATCAAGCGTCGCCTTGTTTATCGACGATCCGCCGGAAGGTTCCGTGCCGATGGAAGTGTCGGCAGCTTACAACGGCGCTGAAGATGGTTGGAGCTTTCGTGGCGGCCTCGCCGACGAGGGCCAGATCAATCTAACGGCCATCGTCGAGCGTTATCTGCCGCTCTCGTACCGCGAGTTCATTCCCGACGTGGTCATCACCCAACTCGAGGCGGGATTTGAGACCGGCGCGTCGCAGGCATACGACTTCTCGATCGGCGCCGATTGGACCATTAGTCTGCTGAACACGAAGATCAGCGCGCTCGTGCGAGTCGCTTCTTTGCTGGTGGACGGCAGACGCGTTTACGACGGTGAAGTTCAGGGACTGTTTCGCTTCGGCGGACACCACGACGAAGGCGGACTCGAGCTAAAGATCACCGCAAAGTTCGACGACGCGAGCCAGGTCTACATCTTTGAGTTCCTCGGCTGGACCGCAACGCTCAGCTCCACCGCCGCCGACAAGACGCTGACTTTCCAGGCGGGCAACAAGTCGCTCGGCGAGATGATCGAGGTGCTGATCAATGCCATTATTCCCGGCGCCGATATCTCACTTGCTCCGCCGTGGAGCGTGCTGAACAGCGTACCGCTCGGGAGTTTCAAGTTTGTCGTGAAGTTTTCCCCCGTCGATTCCTCTCCACAGACGGCTGGTCTGACTTATTCGCCAAAGATAAACCTCGGCTTCGCGCGGCTCGACGACATCGCACTCGACTACGAAGTTGAGACCCGCAAAGTGATGTTCCGGATCGTCAAAGGTTCATTTCTCGGCCAGGAGATTGGCCCACAGAATCCCGTTGAATGGAATGTCGCGGAGCCTGAAACAACACCCGCCGTGCCCGGACAGGGTTCGGAGTTGTTCCGTCTCGACTTTCTCGGCGTGGGCCAACACATGGCTGTGTTCGACAAAGCGAGTAGACGTCTCGCGCCTGTGCCGGCCTCGGTCTTCGGAGCCATTGCGCAGCTCGCCGAGGCGTTCAAGGGCGAAGAGGATCTGACGTTAGTCTTCAACGAAGCCAGCGGTTGGTTGATCGGCACGAGGTTTACAGTCATTCAGGCAATTGATCTGGGAGGCGTGTTTTACGACCCGGAGCTCTTCGGGTTGGTGATCAGTGTCACGGGCAGCAAAGCGAAAGAGAAGCTGCCGATCTTCGACGGGCTCGTCTTCGAGATCCTTTACAAGAAGATCAACGACACGATCGGGATGTGGCAGATTGATCTAACGCTGCCGTATTACATTCGCAATCTTGAATTCGGCGCAGTCTCCGTGACGTTGCCAAGCATGAAGCTCCAGATTTACACGAACGGCGATTTCCTGGTCGATTTCGGTTTCCCGGCTAACAACGATTTCAGTCGCTCATTCGCGATACAGGCGTTTCCGTTCGTCGGATCCGGTGGCGTGTACTTCGGCCTGCTAAGCAGCGCTACGACGAACAGGGTTCCCGCTGTTACTGATGGAAACTTCAGTCCGGTGATCGCGTTTGGGCTGGGGCTGCGCATCGGTCTCGGTAAAGATCTCAAGTATGGACCACTGAAAGCCGGCATCAGCATCACGATCCAGGGCGTGTTGGAAGGTGTGTTTGCCTGGTACAACCGCTATCCGAAGGCGCTCACGGCGGGCGCGTCTGGTAGCGACGCTTTCTATTACATGATTCAGGCGCGCGTAGCGCTCGTCGGCAAGATTTACGGCACGGTTGATCTGAAGATCATCACGGCCGAGCTCGACGTCGAAGTGGTCGTCAGTATTCGTCTGGCGCTCGAAGCATATCGGGCCATCCAGATTTACTTTACCGCGCGTATCTCGCTGACCTTGCGAGTCAAAGTCAATCTCGGTCTCTTCAAGATCACGATCAGGCTCTCGTACAGTGCGAGCTTCAGCTTTAGTTTTACGATCGGCAGCAATCAGGTCGCGCCGTGGGGACATTCAGCGTTGCTCCGGCAAGCAGCTTTCGTCCGGGCGCTTGATGCCTCCGCTGACGAGGAATGTCCCGTGATTCCGGTCATGAAGTGGCAACCGCTGCTGAACGCCGATCCGGTGAAAGTGCCGGTGATGTTTGTGCCGCAGTTTACCGCGGGCACGGATGGACCACTCGGATTTGGCCGTCCGCGAAAGCCGTACGTCGTCGCGATGACTTACGTGTCGAGCCAGCCGTCAAAGGCCCCGGCGCCGCTGCCTGCGTTTGACGAGATTGCTCGTGGCGCGCTGCTTTGGACCCTGAATGCTTACCTGAACAGCGATAAGGACAACACGAGGCTCGCAGAGCTGTTACAGCAGGACATCTCGATCGAACAGTTGAACGAGATCTACTGCTATCTCACGCAGGCGGATCTGGCGGAGCCGTTCAGCGAAGACGAGGTGATGCGTTTCTTCGAGAATTACTTCGTCTTCCGGGTCACGCTTCCGGATGTCACTGAAGATCAGGACGTCAGCGTCTTTCCGATCATGCCGTTGTTGCGACTGACGACGAGCACCGGCGTCGACGTCGACTTCACAACACAGACGCCGGCTAACAATGAATACCTGGCGACGGTGAAGGCGTACTTCGAACAGTTGGCGGTCAAGTACAAGACTCCGGCAGAGAAAGCGGCGCAACCGCAGAGTGTGAACGAATCGCCGGAGCAGCAGGAAAAGTCGCTGGCGTCTTTCATCTTTCTCGATTTCTTTACAATGCTCGCGCGTTCGACGATTCAGGACGCGATCAGCGCGTTGCAAACACAGGAAGCCGCACTCGACGCGCACGAGTCGCTCGCGAGCTTCGTCCAGCGCCGCACTGATTTAGCAATCGACGTGGTGAGCCTCGCGATGGCGAATTTGACGCGTCCGTTGCGCGCGGGCGTGCAGATGCGCGTGCCCGGCGTGGTCTATACCATCAAGCTTGGCGACACTCTGCAATCAATCGCCGCGCAGTTCAATGTAGATATTATTGAACTGCGTCTGGCTTTGCTCGACGATCTAACACCGGCATCCGAGCTGCGATTGCCCACGCTCACCTTCACTACTTCAGAGACGAAGCCCGAAAGTCTTCTGGATATCAGTCGTTTCTACGGCGTCTCAATCGCTGTGCTGGCATACGCGAATCAGGACGTGGCTGAGTTGTTCCCGGCGGGCGAGCGATTGCTGGCGCCGTTTGCGCAGCAGGAAAAGATTTACAAGCTCGTATTCCGGCTGGAGGAGAACCAGTCGTTCAATAATCTCTCGGGACTCGCCGCGCGCGTGTTGTTGCAGGGACTGCGGCCGCCTTCACCCGCTGATAGTCCACGCGCGGGCGAAACAGCGCCGCTTTACGAACTGACCGGCCAGCAGTTTGATGGTTCGAATTTGGTCGCCGGCAGCACGATCACGCTTACTGTTCCCGAGGACGTCACTAGCTGGTTCAACCTCGGCGACAGCGGCGACAGTCTGACGTACACCATCACACAGTCAAACGCCGATACCTTAGCCGCACTGCAGAACGCTCCGTTTGGTCCAGTCGCAAAATTCGAGGCGGCGGAGTTGTTGCGTATCGAGCCGCGCCGCTTCACGCTCGCCACCAGCACGCTTTGGCACACGCCTACGACGCTCATCACGCTTAACCGTGGCAGCGAGCGCGTCGGGGATGCGATCGAGCCATACCTTTGGGCATTCCCCAGCGAGCTGATGGAAGTGATCACTGGACCACAGGCCTTGCAGCCGAAAGTTCAGCTTTGGACGCAGCGACAGGAAGCTCCGGGACAAGAGTATCCGCGCGAGTTGATCAGAAATTATTTGTGGGGCACTACGATCGAGGTTCAGGTGCGACAGACGCCGTCGGGCGACAACTTTTTCCTGCCGAACACCTACGAAATGATCGGCATCGACGCCGGTGGCAACAAGCTCCTCGAGAACCTGCTGGTCTGGTACGCGAGTGCGAGCACTCCCTCGATCTACCAGCTCAACATCCTCTATCCGCCGAATCCCGCCGTGCCCGGACAGGAAGAGCCGCCGAAAGGATTGCAATCGGATCCCAAGCCGGCATTCTTTTTACTGCAAACAAACCTGTCGACTGCGTCGCGACCGCCTCAAGTCAATGCTGCGATGGCGACTCAAATGGCGGCAGCAGCGGAGCACGATCCGGTGGGCCAAAGTGATATCGAGTTTCTGAAGCTGCTGTGGGAATCGTCGATCGTAAACAGCGGCGGATACACGTTGTATTACAAAACACAAGCTGGTCCGGGGTTGCCGGGTCACCTCTTCAGCCAGGACGGCGTCGCGAAGCTGACACTCTTGATCACTTATTCGATCGCCGGCAACGTGCTTGAGAATTATCTGAACACGGTAGTCATTTACCAGCCGATCGATATCGAGAACGAGGTGCTGTACGCGGCGCCGGCGCCGCAGACAGTTTCGAACTTCAGCTTGTCGCCTGATGAGAGTCTGGCTGACCTCGCCAGGCGTTATCGCGTCACGGTGTCGCAACTGGCCACGCAATACAACAACGCGAATGCGCAGCTAACAGTTGGCAAGCATGTGCGGATTCCGGCGGGAACGATCTGGCGTGTCCAACTCGGCGATACCCTCGCATCGCTGGCAGAACGATTTTCCGTCTCGGTCGTGGCGCTGGCCCATGCGAACAAGAATGTCGCGGGTTTGATCGAGGAGCGCATCGAGTTTGACGATCGACTCGAGGAAGCCATCGCGACGATCCCACCGGGTAATGTCGCATTCAAGTTCCGGCGTCCGCCCGCGGTTTCGAACAGTCCGGTCATCGATCCGCGGACGCAGTTGGAGGAGTTGTATAACCTGCTGGGTTATCGCATCAAAGCGAGCAACGGTTTCGAAGCGACGAATTCGGCGCTCCCCATCAGTCCGGAAACGGAAAAAACAGACGAGTGGATTTACGAGTCGGTCGTGCCTGTGTTTCCGTTTTTCACTACGCCTGACTCACGACTCGATCCTTACAACGGCATCGGTAGCACGGTCGAATTAAATTTCAACTGGCAGGACTTGTTTGGCAATTGGATTGACTCGGACATGAACGATCAAAGCTGGCCCAACCAGGGATTCCCGGTCGGTTATATAGACGACTTGATTGCGCTCGACGAGTGGCCGTCGGTCACCTCCGATTACACCATCGCTCGTGACGAACGGGGAAGTCCCGCGCTGACGGCGACCTTGCGGTTCAATGCAGACGTTTATCTTCCGGCAGACGATCCCGAAGCAGGCCGGGCCATGGCGCTGACGGATCTCGGGAAGTTTCAGCTCATCTATTTCCAGTTAACGCAGCCCGACGTGAACGTGACGCTCGCTTCGACAATGCAGGCGGCATCGGCAACGTCAGCATCGCCAGTCGAGGTGATGGTCCAGTTTGTGCTGAGCATCATCAACTTCCTGACGCCGATCAGCCTCGGCCAACCCGCGCCTGCGCCACCCGCCGCCGCGGGAATCTCGCAACCCGTCGTCGACGGCAATCCGCAAAATCTTTTTGCGCTCGTCGTGCGTGTCGAGATCACGCGTAATCCGGATCTGGTCGACGACGAGTTCAAGGATATTGCTTCCGTCAGCGTGGTCAGTAGTCGTGTTCCCGCGAACGCGGGCAACAGTCAGACGGCGTCGCAGGCGGAGCCCGTGCCGCCGCTGTCATTGCAGGAGTTTGCGCGGCAGTTGGAGACGACTTTCCCGCAATTGAAGGTGTTGGCTGCGGCTCCGAAGAAAGCGCTGGGCCAGGCTGGCGAAGAGATTTGGATCGCGCGTCTCGCGCCGGTTGAGACGGGCATCGCCTTCAATATTGACGGTCAACAGCCGTCGTTCTTCGCGGTCGCGCCGCTCGCGCGCAATTTGCTGTCGCGAGCTGATGTGGCCGTGTATCCGTATCACTCCGGGCGATTCATCGGGAACGAGATACCGGTCAAGACTTCGCAGAACAGCGTGGATCTGGAGCAGCTAGGCCGCGACTTCCTGACGGCGGTGGAGGAAGTGCTTGGTCCACAGTTCACCACGGAGACGTGGAAGATCGAGCACGCGAACGGTACCAGGACTCCGTCCGTGCCTCCCGATCCGCAGAAGAATCCTTACGAGGCGATCATTTGGGCCAAGGAGTTACTCGCCACCGCGATCAGTAAACATCTCGTCGACGTTTTCGCGACACCCGATCCGAATGCGAGTATTGAAGATGCGCGTGAGCAGCTGCGCCAGCAGTTGCTCATCAAACTTACCTCCGCGTATACGATCGACGTCCTGCTGCAGTATCCGGTGGCGATCACTCATTCGCAGTATGCCGGCGACGATCCGTTTGCGCCGCAGTTGTTTGGCAAACCGGTGGCGGAGAATCCGGAAGATCCGGCAGACATCGCGAAGAAAGATGCGTTCGCATTTTCCACTGGCAAGTTTTCACTGGCCAAACGCCAGACCGGCACGCACCTGACGTTCTCCTTCGATACCAATCGCGAACAGCAGGGGAAAGACGGAACGCAGCTCGAAGACGTGTTCGTGATCGACCTCGATCACCAGATCAACGCGCTCGAGCATGAGATTCATCCGGTTGAAGGTATCCCGGGTTATCTCGCCTCGTCGTGGCTGACGTTTGTTCTGCCTGACAGTCCGAGTCTTCTCATGCCGCTCGGCGAACAAACGATTCCGGTGCCGTTACGTGCTTACCCGACGCCGCCGTCGCTGAGTGAACAGACTTTCATTCCCATCGCGAAGCAGTTTGTCGGCGACGGCGAGCAGTTCAGTGCGGACGAAGACCTGCTGCTGAAAGCTCGTTTGTGGAAGTATCGCTGCCAGTATGAATATGCCGGCGCGGCGCACGATAAGATTCTCGCCGATATCAAGTTGGATGTTCCGGCAGTCAGTCCGGTGCAGGCGAAGTTTAGTGACCTGGATAATCCCGATCTGTTTGCAGCGCTCGTGCAGTTCACGGCCGTATATCCTGAGATCGCGAAGGATCTGGATCGGTATCTTGCGACCGGCGGCGACCGTTTCCTTGCCGAGAATGCGATCGCGTCGTTTGCGTGGTTGGCCCAGCGAGCGGCGAACGCGTGGCTCGCGTGGCGGAACGATCTTCATGAAGCGGCGCTGCCGGATTCGCCTGAGTATCACTTCGTGATCGAGCAACGTGCGCATGACATCGGTAGTGTGAATGCGCTGATCGTGGTGCTGACGGCGGCTGGTGTGTTGCGTCTGCCGGAGTTACCGGTGGTTGAGATCGCGGGTTACAAGACGGAAGTGCTGGCGAATACAACTGAGTCGGCGTCGTACTACTTCGTCGACGATGAGCAGGTATTGAGTTACGCGGATGGACGGAAGTTGAGCTCGCGCAGTTTGGTCTTTAACAATTTCGATATCCTGAAGGTCGAGAATGCATGGGCGGGAGCGGCGGTCAAACGCAATGAGAGCCTCGTGCCTGACAAGGCGACGAATCCTGATTTCGTACTGCAGTCGCCGGTGGTGCGATTTGTTAACGTGCTGACGCCGCTGCTCGATCCTGACGTCGAGATCAACATCGCCGCCTATACAGCGCCACAGCCTTCCTCGTTGCATGTGTTTCTGAGCAATTTCCTGATCGCGTTTTTCGAGGGAGCGCAGACGGTTGTCGACGAGAAGCGTACGATTCGGATGAGCGCTTCGTACGGTTATGATCTCCAGCCAGGCGCGGCTGACCTGAGTGTCACGATCCCGATCCTGCTGATGACCCCGACGTCCATCTCGATCCTGCCAGAGAACCTTTCCCCGTCCAGCGCCTTCGTCAGATCCATTGCCGACACTATCAACGCCTGGTTCCTCGACAACGCGCCGAGCGGCTTACAGGACACCGGCCGCCTCTGGTTCGACCTCTCCATCTACTCGAGCCTCGGCGAAAGCCAGTTACCGGTATTACGCATGCGCCGCCTCTTCCTGGAAACCAGGCTCCTCAAAACCTAGTTATTCACAGATTACACAGATTTTTGATGTCTTCTGTGTAATCTGTGGATGAAAAAAATCATCAAAGGTAAAAACCAGAAGGAGTAAACCAAATGAACATCGGAATTATTGGCGCGGGGCACATCGGCGGCACGCTTACGCGACGCCTGAGCGCAGTCGGTCATAAGGTCTTCGTGGCTAATTCGCGTGGACCCGAAACCCTGGCTGATCTCGCTCGCGAGACCGGCGCAACACCCGTCACCATTCAGGAAGCAGCACGCAGTGGCGACATCGTCATCGTCACGATCCCCGAGAAGAACATCCCAAAGTTGCCGCGCGACTTGTTCGACGGCGTTTCAGACGACGTAATCGTCATCGACACCGGCAACTATTACCCGCAACAGCGCGACGGTCGCATCGACGGTATCGAAGAGGGCGCCACCGAAAGCCGCTGGGTATCACAACAACTCGGCCGGCCCGTCGTGAAAACTTTCAATAACATCTACGCCGATCACCTGCTGCGCCGCGGTTTGCCCGCCGGCACTCCCGGTCGCATCGCGCTGCCAGTCGCGGGCGACGATAGCGAGGCGAAACAGACTGTCATCGATCTGCTCGACGAGCTCGGCTTCGACGGCGTCGACGCCGGTACGATCGACGAGTCGTGGAAACAACAGCCCGGCACTCCTGTTTACGCTGCTGATTTCGACGTCGACGGCGTGAAGAAAGCACTGTCGCAAGCGAGCAAAGAGCGCAAACCGGAATGGCGCGCGGCGGCGCAGGCTGGCTCGACGAGAGCTTAAACGCGTTTACATTTCGCCACACAAACTTGTCAGTTTTAGCATGGCCCAGCGTTACAACTGACGAGCAAGACTAAAAACGGTCCAAGGGAGGTTATGGCGAGATGGCAAGGTACGGCAAGAAGGCTGGCAAAAAAGTCGAGCGGGCAATGCACGAGATGAAGGAAGGCAAGCTGAAGAGCGGCCGCTCGGGTAAGAAAGTCACGAGTAAAAAACAAGCGATCGCGATTGGACTTTCTGAGGCACGCGCGGAAGGCGGCAAAGTACCGCCCGCGAAGAAGAGCTCTAAGAAGGGCGGGAAGAAATCGGGCAAGAAGCGATCGTCGAAGAAACGTACTTCAAAAAAGAAATAATACCGTTCAGAGGTATGGCGGTTGGTTTGGACTACGGCGCCTGGACCGCAAACTTGATCACGTGGTCACGCGCGACGACAAAGAGGTCATTCTTGTCGTCGAAGACCATTCCAAACGCCATGCCTTTCGAGTTGATGAGCGACAGGTAACGTCCATTCGCGTCGAAAACCTGGATGCCTTTCATATCGCCCACGTAGATACGGCCGTGCCCGTCCACTGCGATCGAATAGGGAGCGCGGAACTGCCCCGGCTGATCGCCGTCGCTGCCGAAGCGATTGATAAACTTTCCATCACGCCCAAACTTGAAGACGCCATTGTTGAACCGGCCGAGTGCGTAGATATTGCCCGCGCCGTCCACCGCTACTCGCATCGCTAACTCCGAATCGCCACTCGCGCCGCTGATCGCTTCGGGAATCGTCCGCACGGTCTTGCCATTCGCATCGAATACGACGATGTCGTCTCGATTGCTTTGCCATGCGGTGACCAGGCCACCGTCTGCTCCCGCGGTCACGTCGTCAAAGCCGTTTCGCTCGTATTGCAATGTACCCAGCTTCTCGCCGGTTTCGCCGCGATAACGATCGATGCGTCCGCCCTCGACGACGTAGACAGTGCCTTTCCGATCGGCGGCGAGCCCGCGCAGCAGTGTCTTTCGATCGCCGATACTCCATTGCGTAACAAACTTGCCCTCGGGGTCGAAGACCTGAATTCGCCCGCCCGTGTATTCGCCCACATAGATCCGTCCGGCGCCGTCGACGGCGATACTGCGCGCATCGTTGAACATGCCTGGCCCAATCCCTTCGCTGCCGAAGTCGAGCAAGGCGTTGGCGAAGGTGTTGGTGTTTTCTTTTTTCGGCGTGTGCGGAACGACAGGCTTCGTGGGTTCCGTGACGGTGCGCCTGGCTGAATGAAGTGCGGGCACGAGTGCGCCAACCGCCGCGAGCCCGCCGATGAGCAGACCGATCAGCGGAATCGCAAACATCAACAAGGCCCATTTCGGAAACTTGCCACTCGAAGGGCCAAAGTGAATGCGGACGATCTGTGCCGGTTGTCCGGCGAGCTCGTTGGGCGCGATCAACTGGCTGTGACAGTAATCACAACGCACCGTCGCTTTCGGGTTCGCGGACCGCTCGTATTTCACCGGCGCTCCACACTTGGGACAGTCAAAAGTTTGCGGCATATATGTAAAAGATTCCCTCGGCGGTCGCGTATTTTATCATTACGTGAGTTTTGAGGTTAGAAGAACGTGCGGCCACGGACAATGCGGTCCCGAATCTTGACAGACAGCTCGACGTAAAGTATCTTGACATCAAGGTATTTATGAAGACGACGGACGCAGACGGACTGGAATCTTTAACGGGCGGCAGCGGGGTTCACGTTTTTCTCGTGTTGTGGAAGGCGGCGCGCGCGGTCGAGGCGTACGCGGAGAACAGCATCTCGCAACTCGAGATGTGCGGCAGCGACTTCGCCATTCTGGAAGCGCTGTTGCACAAGGGACCGCTCCCCATCAACGAGATCGGGAAGAAGATCCTTTTGACGAGTGGCTCCATAACCACCGCGGTCGACCGTTTGGAAGACAAAGGTCTGGTCGAACGCCGCGCTCATGGCACGGACCGGCGGGCAAAAATTGTGCATTTAACGAAGGACGGCAAGAAGCTGATCACGCGCGTCTATGCGGATCATGCCCATGATATGGAGCAACTCGCCGCTGCCTCGCTGACCAAAAAGGAGCGCGAAACACTTATTAAATTGTGTAAGCAGATCGGATACGAGGCGGCTGATCGCCTGGGTACAAACAGAAAGGAACGATTGTGAGTAAAGTATTGAAAGCAGAGAGCAAGGGGCGCACGGTGGCTGGAGTCGTGAATAGCGTCGAGACTTTGGAGGGCGGCGGCTTCCTCGTGCGCCGGCCCTTCCCGACCGCTGCGTTTTCAGAATTTGATCCGTTCCTGTTACTCGACGAGATGGGGCCAATGGAGGTTGGACCAGGTGAAGCCAAAGGCGCCCCGGACCATCCACATCGTGGCTTTGAAACTGTGACTTACATGTTGTCGGGCGCAATGGAGCACAAAGACTCGCGCGGTCACGCCGGAAGTTTAAGACCGGGTGACGTGCAGTGGATGACTGCCGGGGCCGGCGTGGTCCACTCGGAGATGCCGAGTGCTGAGTTCGAGCGCACGGGTGGCCGGATGCATGGGTTTCAGCTTTGGGTGAATCTTCCGAAGCGCGACAAGATGATGAGACCGCGTTACCAGGAGATTCCGGGCGCGCAGATTCCGAAAGCGACTTCGGCTGACGGGCTCGTCGACGTGACGGTGATCGCCGGCGAAGCGTTGGGTCAGAAAGCCGTCGTCGAAACGCGCACGCCGATCATTTACCTGCATTACCGGATCAAGCCCGGCGGCTCGGTCACGCAACACGTGCCACGTCTCTACAGCGCGTTCGTGTATGTGATCGACGGCGAGGGAAGGTTTGGAGCTGAGAGCGAGCGCGCGACTGACGGGCAGATGGTTTTGTTCGCGCCCGATGGTGATGAAGTGCGCCTCGAGAATGCGCCGGATGCGAAGGAGACGCTCGCAGTGTTGCTCATCGCGGGGCTGCCTTTGAACGAGCCGGTCGCGCGTTATGGTCCATTCGTGATGAACACGCGCGAGGAGATTTACCAGGCGATTGAAGATTATCGCAACGGGAAGATGGGCGAGATTGGGTGAAAGGAAAAGGCGATGGTAGCTGAAGTCAGACTTCATAATAGCTCTGCGGTCGATTTGGCGTTGCTGATTGCGCGTGTGATCGTGGGCGCGGTGTTTATGGCGCACGGCGCGCAGAAACTCTTCGGGGCTTTTGGTGGACCCGGGTTGTCGGCCTTCGTCGGGATGATGGGGCCGGTGGGTTATCTCGTGGCGATTGGCGAGTTTTTTGGTGGTTTGGGAATCGTGGCCGGGTTTTTGTCACGGTTTTCCGCGGCGGCGATCATCGTGATCATGCTCGGCGCGATCGGGATGGTCCATGGCAAGGTCGGGTTCTTCATGAACTGGATGGGCAACCAGGGAGGCGAGGGTTTTGAGTATCACCTGCTCGCGATCGGGATCCTGCTCGTGATCCTGATAGCGGGACCAGGACGTTATGCGGTGGCGCGATCGTTGCCGTTGCCCAGGTTTGCAGAATAATGCGGACGGGTGGCCACGGAGGGCCACCCCTACAGTTGTTTGGTTCACGACCATTCCTGGACACAACTGTAGGGGGTGGCCCTCCGTGGCCACCCGTTCACTTCCTCACGAATTTGCCGCCGAGCCATGCGGTTGGGATGGCGATCACCATGAGCGAGAGGGGATACCATTTTGGTCCAAACTCAGGGCCGCGATTCCAGGTTGCGACCGTCCCGGCCAGACTCAGGACGAAACCGATCACGCCGAGCACGACGGCATGCTTTACGCCCCGGTCAGGCGCGAGTAGAGCAGTGAGGTAACCACCCGCGATCCCGTAAACGATGCGATAAGCCAGGGCCAACCCAAAGAGCGCATCCGACATTGGTTGTCCCCACGGTGGAAAAATTCCAGTCGCGTGCAGTATCGCGTCGGTAGCGGTGGTGATGATGATGATGAAAAGCAAACCCGCGAGCACGGCGCCCACGCTGCGAAGAATTCGACGTTGAGGTTTCGTTCCACTCATATTCCGACATCAAGCTGCATTAGATCGTCTGCGGCGGTTAGCCTCAGACAATAACATGGTCCCAATTCCTTTGCCGCGATATTCTTCGCGCACGCGGGGTTGGGAATCTTCTGACTATCCGACTCCAGATATTGCCGACCGGCGCCTGCTCGTATTCCGCACACACAAGAAATTTTGTGCTTTTGTGTTCCTTTTTGAGCCCTTTGTGATCCATTATTGGCTTACATACAAGCTCTTAAAAGTCTTTCACAATATTGCAAGATATAGATCTTCAGGGGTGTCGATGTCGACGGCGCCGTTGGGGAATTCTACGGTCGCGACTTGTTCGTGATGTGAGGCGATGATGCGTCGGGCGCCTTCATCTTTCGTTAATGATGCAAGCGCGGTGAATAGCTCCCGTGCGAAGAAGGCCGGGACGCCGCGCGTTGTGCCGTAAGTAGAAGCAACGATCGGCCGGCATGTTCGGCGATGAGTGCTGATCAGGTCATTCAAAACGTGAGCTGTTACAAATGGCTGATCGCAGAGCATGATGACAACTCCGTCGGAATCGATCCTTTCAATCCCGGCGCGAATCGACGAGCTGATTCCAGTCCGCCAGTCTTTATTTTCAACAATCAAAACCGGAAGATCCTTCAGTTCGCGACGCATTTCCGTCGCCTGACTGCCGACCACCACCACCACTCGCTCACAGACCGACGCCAACGCCGTCTTCACAGCTTGCCGCACGAGCGTTTCTCCACGAAATGTCACAAGCTGCTTCGGAGCGCCTAATCGCGAAGATCCGCCCGCCGCTAAAACGATGGCGCCGGTTCCCATGATTCCTTCGAGAAGACTGAGCCGTGAATCGAACCTGCTCGTTCACGCAGTTGCGCACCGCTGCGCTGTGATAACACTGCCTTGATCTCGCCGACGATCGAGAGTGCGATCTCTTCCGCCGTCTCAGCGCCGATATCCAAACCTACCGGCGCGTGCAAATGAGGCAGTGGACCACGGGCCGATAGCTCAGTCAGCAGTCGCTCCGTTCGTTGCCTCGGACCCAAACACCCGATGTAGCGCAGCGGTAGCGGCAAAAGCTGGCGCAACAATTCGAGATCGTGCAGGTAGTTGTGCGTCATCAGTACGACGCTGGTGCGCTCAGACAAATTGATTTGCGCCAACACATCTTCAGCACGGCAAAGCAAAACAGCGTCTGCATTACTGAAGCGTTCGCGACTCGAGATACGGGCGCTCGTATCGACGACCGTCGTGTGCCAGCCAAGTTTGTGAGCCAGATCGACGACCGGCGCGACGTCTGGTCCAGCGCCGAAAACGACGAGCCGCACACGTGGCTGAACAACTTCGACGAAGACGTCGATATAACCGCCCGCGACCGCGTAGCGTCTGACGCATGAGCTGTTTGCTTCGCGTAAGTCGTCGAAGATGAGTGGCGGAAAATCGCCGTCGATCGTGCCGTCCGGATAAAGCAAAGCCCTCGCGCCGATCGTTGTTTCAACCTCACCTTCAACATGGAACACTGTGGCAATCGCGCCTGAGGAGTCGCGTTCAGCACACTCGGCAAGCAACTGCATCACACCTTCAACGCGCTCGGTGTTTGCGGGCTCGATCAAAACGTCGACGATACCACTGCAACCGAGTCCGTGCCCCCAAACAATGTCGTCCTTGTTAGTCGTGTCGTATCTCACGACGACGGGCGTGCCCGTGCGCATCACCTTTTGCGCCCGCTCGCAAACATCTCGTTCGAGACAACCGCCACTCAGAACACCAGTGGTCTCGCCGCTCTCCGTAATCAACATGCGCGCGCCTGGACGCCGGTAGGACGAACCTGCAACGGAGACGACAGTTGCGAGTGCTGCGAATTCGAAATCAATCATGATTAACCTTCCAGGAACGGGTGGCCACGGAGGACCACCCCTACAGTTGTAGCCGAAAGAAACAATTGTAGGGGTGGCCCTCCGTGGCCACCCGCTGGTTACAATAATTTGTCGAGGGTAATCGGCAGCCGCCGGATGCGCTTACCCGTCGCGTGGAAAACGGCGTTCGCGACCGCGGGGGCGACGCCAACCAATGCAAGCTCGCCGATCCCCTTGGTCCCGATCGGATTGACGTGCTCGTCACGCTCTTCAACAAAGAACGCGTTTATCGACGGCACATCTGCATTCACCGGAACGTGATACTCACCAAGACTCGCATTGACGAAACGGCCCAGGCGATGGTCCAGCAACGTCTCTTCGAACAAAGCCATGCCGAGACCGCCGACAACGCCGCCATTCAACTGGCTGACCGCCGTCTTCTCATTCATGATCCGGCCGCCGCCAACCGCCGAAACCACGCGCGCCACGCGCACCACACCCAGCTCCTCGTCAACACGCACCTCGACGAACTGCGCGCAGAACGCATGCATCGAGAATTTTTTCTCTTCCTCGCCGGGATTCGAATCGACACTCGCTGCAATCGACTCCATCCGGTTGCGCCGCAGAATGTCCGCGTAACTTTCGCCACGTGCAGGCGCGCTTTTGAACACGATGCGTCCGTCCGCGAACGTCACCTGCTCCTCCGTCGCCCCGTTCAGTGGTGAACGCTCGTCCTTGCTCGCCAGCGCCAACAACTTCGCGCGCACCGCCAAACACGCTTCGTGAACTGCCGACCCGATACTCGTCGTCGTGCTGGAAATGCCGTGCACAGATCCCTTCGGTAATTTGGTGTCGCCCAACTCCGAACGCACCTGACTCACATCCAGCGCCAGAGCTTCAGCTCCGACAATCGCCATCGTGGTCCACGTTCCCGGTCCCATGTCGCTGGCGGACGATTGGACCAACGCAGTCCCGTCAGGGAAGACACACGCCTGCGCACTCGCCGGCCAGCGAAACACCGGATACGTCCCGCTCGCCATTCCCATCCCCACGAGATACCCACCCGCGCGCATCGAGCGCGGCTCGAGTGTGCGGCGCGACCAGCCAAACGCTTCTGCGCCGCGGCGATAGCATTCGAGGAGGGACTTGCTGGACCACGGCAAACCATTTTCCGGATCACGATCGGCATGATTGCGAATGCGAAACTCGAGCGGATCGATCTGCAGCTTGTAAGCCAGCTCGTCCATCGCGCTGTCGAGCGCAAAGAGGCACGACGATTCGCCGGGAGCGCGCATGTAGAGCGGCGTCTGAATGTTGCCGCGCACGAGTCGATACTTCGTGGTGCAATTCGGGCTCGCGTAGAGCATGCGCGTGGCATTCACGAGCGCCTCCGTGTTCTCTTCATAGAGCGAGGTTTGGGCGTAGCCCTCGTGAACGATCGCCGTCAATTTTCCATCGCGATTAGCACCCAGCGCGACGCGCTGAATCGTGTACGGACGATGCCCATGCGAACTGAACATCTGCCGCCGCTGCACGACCAGTTTCACCGGACGGCCCACCGCGCGCGCGGCCAGCGCCGCCACGGTCGGATGGGACCACGGACGTAATGAAGATCCAAAACCGCCGCCCACGAACGGGCAGATCACGTGTACGTCTTCTTCGTTAAGTCCGAACACCAGCGCCACGTGTCTTTGCGTGTTAGACACCCATTGCGTCTTGTCGTGCAACGTCAGTTTGTTGCCGGACCATGCGGCGATCGTCGAGAGCAGCTCCATCGGATTGTGATGTTCGATGGGAATCGTGTACGTCTCGTCGACAGCAACTTCGGCTTTACTCAACGCCTTCGGATCTCCCCGCACGACATCTGCAAAGCGTCCCATCATCGGCTCTTTAGACAGCATGTCCTGGGATGGAAACGCGCGCGCCATTTCATCTTCGACACTCGTTACGTGTTTGCTCTCGTCATAAACGGCGCGCACCAACGTGGCCGCGTATTCGGCCTGTTCGAGACTCTCGGCGACGACGACTGCGATTGGCTGGCTGTTGAAATAGATCGTGCTCTCTTGCAGCACCGGAAAAGAGCGTCCAAAAACCGGCGCGACAAAGTCGTCATTTGCCTGCGGGCGCTCAGGAAAATTCAATCGCGGCGCGTTTTCGTGTGTGATGACGGCGAGCACACCCGGAGCGCTGAGTGCGCCTTCGGTGTCGATCGAACGTATGCGCCCGCTCGCGATCGTGCTCATCACGAGTACGGCGTGTGCCAGGTTCTCGACTTTAAACTCAGCGGCGTAACGTGCACCGCCCGTCACTTTCAAGCGGCCGTCGACGCGCTCGACAGGCTTGCCGATTGCCGGTCTTACTTCCAGATTCATGTTGTGCTCCCGCTATCGGTTGCGATTGTCAGCGCCCGTACGATCGCGCGGCGCCCGAGCTCGATCTTGAAGCGATTGTGATCGGTGCCAAGCGCGCTCTGCATTTCCGCGTCGGCCGCGATCCGGAAAATGCGTTCTTCCGCACGTTGTCCTTTTAACGCCGACTCCGTTTTCGTCGCGCGCCAGGGCTTGTGGGCCACGCCGCCCATGGCGACGCGCGCTTCCTCGATTATGCCGTTGCGTATGTCGAGCGCGGCCGCGACTGACACGAGCGCAAAAGCGTACGAAGCGCGATCTCGCACTTTGAGATAGTAAGAATGGTCCGCAAAGGCATTTGCTGTCGCTGGAAGATCGATTGCCGTGATGAGCTCGTCGCGCTGCAGGTTGGTGTCGAGCTCCGGAGTTTCACCGGGCAAGCGATGAAACTCAGCAAACGGAATGCTGCGTGCGCCCCGTGGTCCTTCCACTTGCACGACTGCGTCCAGTGCCGCCAGCGCGACGCACATGTCAGACGGGTGCGTCGCGATACAAAGGGGACTCGTGCCGAAGATCGCGTGAATGCGACTGAAACCTTCGAGTGCGCCGCAACCCGAACCCGGAGCGCGTTTGTTGCAAGGCATCGCGGTGTCGTAGAAGTAATAACAACGCGTGCGCTGCATCAGGTTGCCGCCGTTTGTCGCCGCATTTCTCAGTTGCGCACTCGCGCCCGCGAGAATTGCCTGTGTGACCAGCGGGTAACGTTCGCGCACGAGGCGATGATTTGCCGTGTCGCCGTTCTTCGCGAGCGCGCCCAGTCGCAAGCCGCCGTCACGCTCGGCGATCTGCGTGAGCTCGAGACGATTGATGTCGACGAGTCGCGCCGGCTGCTCGACGTTTTCCTTCATCAAGTCGAGCAGGTTTGTTCCACCCGCAATGAATTTTGCGTTTTGCTGCATGATCGCTTGAATGGCGGCTTGCTGATTCGTCGCGCGTGTGTAAGCGAATGGATTCATACGAGACTAGACCCCTCTTTGTGTTACTTCACGAATGGCGGCGACGATTCCCGGATAAGCTCCGCAACGGCAGATGTTGCCCGACATGCGTTCGCGGATTTCGTCGTCGGTGAGAACGACGTTTCCGCTTTGGCGCACATCGGCGGTGACGTGACTGGCGGCGCCCTGGTCCACCTCGTGTATCATCGCCACGGCCGAGCAGAGCTGTCCTGACGTGCAGTAGCCGCACTGAAAACCTTCGTGACGGATGAAGGCGGATTGCAACGGATGCAACTCGTCTCCGTTTGCCAAACCTTCGACGGTGGTGATTTCGCTGCCGTCGTAGATCACTGCGAGCGTGAGACACGAGTTGATGCGTCTGCCGTCGACGATGACGGTGCACGCGCCACACTGGCCGTGGTCGCAGCCTTTCTTCGTACCGGGGAGATCGAGCTGTTCGCGTAAAAGGTTGAGCAGGGAAGTGCGCGGGTCGAGACGCAGTCCGTAGTTCGTTCCATTCACGCGCAACCGCACCGCGACAGTTTCGATTGCGTCCGCTACTGATTTAATTAAGTTCATGATTGAGGATTTATTGTGGTCAGGTCGGATTGAGGTAACATCCCGCAATCGGACGCTTTTTAACTAACCATGATTGAGGAGCGGCCGATACCACGATGGAGTTAGGCGCATTTATAGAAATATTTAGCGCGCTCGTGGCAGAATGTTGCTCCTGATCGGATTGTGAGAATGAAGAAAGCCCACCTGATATTTGGACTATTGATCGTGATTGGTTTCTTGTTGACCGGTCAGTACATGGACAAGTTCTACCACCACCTGGAGGGCATGGCCGATGGTCCAAGATTGCTGTATCGCACGAGGCACATCTTCATACTGTTGTCAGGTCTGCTGAATCTCGGGATTGGCGCTTATTTCACGTATCGCAGCGAAGCCTGGCGACGAGGAATGCAACTACTCGGATCGCTGCTGATCTTTACTGCGTCCGTGTTATTTCTGATCGCATTTTTCTACGAGCCGAACTTAGGCAATCTGCACACGCCGCTGAGTCACTGGGGCACGTACACGATCGCCACGGGGGCGGTGTTGCACGTTGTGAGTGACGCGAGATGATTATGGAAGTCGACGGTCTGACGCCGGTGCTGCGCACCTGGGACCTGCCGGGAACCATCGATTTCTATACGTGCATGCTCGGGTTTCGTTGTGATTCTCACGAGCCTGACTGGGGTTGGGCCAGTCTGTCTCACGGCACGTTTTGTTTGATGTTCTCGGCTCCGAATGAGCACGAAGGCGATGTGCGCCCGGCATTCACCGGCTCGCTTTACTTTCGCGTTCGCGACGTCGATTCGCTCTGGTCGCGTCTCAAAGACGAAGCTCGCGTATGTTACCCGATCGAAGACTTCGCCTACGGCATGCGCGAGTTTGCGATCTACGACAACAACGGCTACCTGCTTCAGTTCGGTCAACCATCAATTCCGCCAGAAAGCGAAACCGACGGCTCCGATCAGTAGCGCGTACGACACCAAATTGTTCCACCGCAACGGCTCACGAAAAACGAGAAACGCAAACACCGTAAACACGATCAGAGTTATACATTCCTGCATGATTTTTAGTTGGGTGAGGCTGAAGTAGTCCGACCCGATCCGATTGGCCGGCACCTGAAAAATATATTCAAAAAACGCGATCCCCCAACTGACAATAATCGTCGCGATGAGCGGCGCCTTCTTGTACTTGAGATGCCCGTACCACGCGAAGGTCATGAAGGTGTTGGAGATTATTAAAAGTACGATTGTTTTTAGCTGCATGCCTGATTTTAGCCACAAAAAGGCACAAAAAGGCACAAAAATCAGCAGGACCCATTTTGAGCTTTTGGTGCGTTTTTGTGGCAGAAAGAGTTTTGAGGCGAGGCCAACTGATACCTCAATAGTGTTACCACGCATATCCTCGATGCTGTGATGCGCCGGAGGCAGTTACGTGGCAAAATGGGGTTTTGTTTTTCGGCGCTTGGAGCACTAATACGTTATGGCGAAACCGGTGTTACTGACGGTCGACGACGATCGTGAGGTGTTGCGCGCGATCGAGCGCGATCTGAGAAGGAAGTATGGGAGCGATTATCGTGTGTTACGGGCGGGCTCGGGACCAGAGGCACTCGAGATTGTTCGCGAGCTGAAGATCAGAAACAACTCCATCGCGCTTTTTCTGATCGACCAAAGGATGCCCGGCATGTCAGGTGTCGAGTTTCTCGCACAGGCAATCACGCTCTTCCCCGATGCGAAGCGCGTGTTGTTGACCGCTTATGCCGACACTGACGCCGCAATCGCGGCGATTAACGAAGCCGGCATCAATCATTACCTGCTCAAACCCTGGGATCCGCCGGAAGAAAACCTCTATCCGGTGCTCGATGAGTTGCTCGAAGACTGGGAAGCAGCCTTCCCACCGCAGTTTGAAGGCATCCGCGTGTTGGGTAATCGCTGGTCGCCTGCGTCGCATAACATCAAAGACTTTCTCGCGCGCAATCACGTGCCGTATCAATGGCTCGACATCGAAACTGCCGGTTCAGATTCAGAAGTCCGCAGCCTCGTCGAGTTGCTCGACGAGGAAGAGACGCGCAGTCTACCGATCGTGATTCTTCCCAACGGCGTGCGTCTCCGACAACCGTCACTCGCAGAGCTCGCCGAACACGCCGGACTCAAAACTCGCGCAACTGAAGCATTCTACGATCTCGCGATCGTCGGCGGTGGTCCAGCCGGACTCGCCGCGGCCGTTTACGGCGCGAGCGAGGGTTTGCGAACGGTGATGATCGAGCGCGAAGCTCCCGGTGGCCAGGCCGGCATGTCGAGTCGCATTGAAAACTATCTCGGATTTCCGAGTGGACTTACCGGCGCCGATCTGGCGCGGCGAGCGGTGGTCCAGGCGCGACGATTCGGAGTCGAGATCATTTCCGCGGAAGCGACTGAAGTGCGGGTCGACGGTCCATACCGCTTCCTGAAACTCGCAAACGGCGCGGAGCTCAGTTGTCACGCGCTGCTGGTTGCGACCGGCGTGCAGTGGCGCAAACTGGACGCGCCCGGAGTGGAGCGCTTAACCGGCGCTGGGATTTATTACGGCGCTGCGATGACTGAAGCGATGTCGACGAAAGACGAAGATGTTTACGTTGTCGGCGGCGCAAACAGTGCGGGACAGGCCGCGATGTACTTTTCGAGATACGCGCGACGAGTCGTGATGCTCGTGCGCGGCTCGTCGCTCGCCACGTCGATGTCGCAATACCTGATCAATCAACTCAAAGCCACGCCAAACATTCAGATCGAATACAACACGTCCGTCGTAGAAGCGCATGGCGAAGACCACCTCGAAGCCATTTCAATTCATTGCTCCGAGACGAACGAGGTAAACAAAGTACCCGCCAACGGACTGTTTATAATGATTGGAGCGGCGCCCAACACTGACTGGCTCGCCGAGATCGTCGAACGCGACGAACGTGGCTTCATCTATTCCGGACCGCATCTCACCCGCGACGGCAAACGGCCCAACGGTTGGAAGCTCGATCGCGATCCGGGTCTTTTGGAAACAAACGTTCCCGGCATCTTTGTTGTCGGCGATGTGCGACACGGCTCGGTGAAGCGCGTGGCCTCGGGCGTGGGCGAGGGCTCGGTGGCGATCTCTTTCGTGCATCAATATCTAAGCAAGGTCGTGTGACAGATGGAAGAAACAGTTTCGGGCGGCGTGGAAGCAATCGTTCCCAACACGTCTTCGCCCGCAGATAAAGTCGAGGCGCTTCGTCGCGTTCATATCTTCGCAGATCTGCCTGACGATCAGTTGCGCTGGTTCGCGGCCAACACCGAGGAGTATCGATTTGCGATGGGTGATGTTGTGTTTCGCAAAGGCGACAAGCCCGACGTGCTGGTGGTCTATCTGGAAGGCGAGGTACATGCCTACTGGGATGAGGCCGATCACGACATTGTTTACATCGGGCGCGCAGGCGAGCGAACATCTGAGGTGAGCGGAATGCTTCCGTTTTCACGCATGAAGGAGTTCACGGTCACCGGACGCGCGGTGACGGATGTGCGGCTATTGCGCTTCCCGGTTCGCCTGTTTCCCGAGATGATGCAGCGCATGCCGGTGCTGGTCGAGCGGCTCGTCGGGATCATGAGCGATCGAGTTCGTGAGTCGACCACGCTGGATCAGCAGCAGGACAAGCTGATGGCGCTCGGCAAATTGTCGGCCGGCCTCGCTCACGAGCTAAACAATCCGGCGGCCGGAGCGACGCGCGCCGCCAACGATCTGATCGAAACGTTGAAAGAGTTGCGCGCGGCCGACATGCGACTCTGCTCTCACGATCTGACCGCGAATCAACAAGCGTCGATCGACGCCTTCGAACGTAAAGCGATCGATCACACGGCGACGGCAAAGCAGTTGAACTCGCTCGATCAGAGTGATCGTGAAGATGAAGTTTCCGAGTGGCTCGAGACGCGCGGCATCGAGGACGCATGGAAGTTCTCGGGCAACCTCGTCGAGGCCGGAATGGATTCAGCCGCACTCGACAAACTTCTCGGCGAGATGCCGCCCACCGCGATTGCCGACGTGCTCGCGCGTGTAAACTGCCAGCTCGCGGCGGCGAAGTTGGCCAGCGAGATCAAGACGGCCACGACGCGCATCTCCGAGCTCGTCGGCGCGATCAAAGAATACAGCTACATGGATCAGGCCAGCGTCCAGGAGCTGGATGTTCACAAAGGTCTGGATAACACGCTGCTGATCCTGAAGTATAAGTTGAAAAAGAAAGACATCAGCGTGACGCGTGACTATGCCGAGTCGCTGCCGCTGATCAAAGCGTACGGCAGCGAGCTCAACCAGGTGTGGACCAACTTGATTGTTAATGCCGTCGACGCGATGGGCAAAGGCGGGACGCTGAAGGTGCGCACCAAGCGCGAGCCGACCGATATCATGGTCGAGATTCGCGATGACGGCGCGGGCATACCGGCGCCGGTGCGGTCGCGTATCTTCGAGCCGTTCTTCACCACTAAGCAGGTTGGTGAAGGAACGGGCCTCGGCCTCGACACCGTGGCCCGCATCGTCCGCAAACACCGCGGCAACATTCGCTTCGAATCAAAACCCGGCGATACGTGTTTCCAGGTGCGGCTGCCGATCAATTAATACACTGCGTATCTTCCAGGTCGGACCAGTGCTTTGGTTTTCTCGCCGAAACCTGGCTCATGCGCGGCAGGATCGCCAGCACGTTTTCGTCGTCGGCGAGACGACGCATTTCTGCGACCGTTTCGCCGAGTTGTTCGTGACTGATCAGCCCGGCTGAAACGAATGATGGTCCAGCTTCGGCAACTGACAACTCCAGCAGCCGCTTGTTCTCGCCTCTTGAAAAAACAGGTTGATTGAAAGTTACTTCTACTTGTGAAAACTTCGCATTCAGGACGAGGTGAAAGAGTCGACGGCCGAGTGTGTAGTCGACGCCCCACTTCGGTCCGAGCGCGCCGAAGAGGTTCGAGAATTCTCCCAGCTTCGACTGCGGCTCGCTGCTCGCGGAAGTCAGATCGCCGTCTTCAATTGCCATGATTCCTTCGGGCTTCAGCAGCCCGTGCATCTCGCGCAAGGCCGACTCGGGATCCTGTAGATGAATCAGCAGAAAGCGGCAATAGACGAGATCGAACGCTTCTCGGCGCAGTCCGGTGTCTAATGCGCTCGCCTCGACGAAGCGCACGTTCGACAGTTCCGCCGGCAGCAGGGCGCGAGCTTGTTCGATCTGAGCAGGGCTGAAATCGACGCCGATCACCTCGCCGGTTGGGCCAACGAGCTCCGCCAGCAGCTGAGTGGTCATGCCGGCGCCGCAACCGAGATCGACGACGCTCATCCCGCGTTGAATACCGGCGCGCAACAATAGCTCGCGCGCGCCCGGACCGTAGATGTTGTGCAAGATACGAAGGCGATTGGCGGCTGCGTTTCCGGTCGCCAAAACGTAGTCGCCGCGAGCATTAAGTTTGGATTGTGCTTGCATTGCTGTCCTCACGAATAAATTGCCACACTTGCAAACGCGTGGGCGGAGGACGTCGAGGAGCAGAAAAACCGTAAAAAAGTTGTAATGTTTGGTTATTGGGCGTCGTGGAAGATGATTCCGAGTGTGTAGCGGCTTCCGGAGTGCAGCCGGCTCACGCCGTGGCGCATGTTCACGCGGTAAACACTCTTCTTGCCTTTGACGGGACGATGATTAACTGCAAACACAACGCCGTCGCCTTTCTGCAGTGGCACGACGATTGGGCGCGATTGCATGCGCGGGCGTTGTTCCGTCATCACAAACTCGCCGCCGGTGAAGTCTTTGTCAGGTTGTGACAGAAGGATCGCGACCTGGAGCGGGAAAACATGCTCGCCGTACAGATCCTGGTGCAAACAGTTGTAGTCGCCTGGTCCGTACTTGAGAAGCAGCGGTGTGGGTTTCGTCTGTCCAACTTTGTGACAACGCCGGATGTACTCCGCGTGCGTGGGCGGATAGCGCACGTCAATGCTCATCGCCTCATTCCAACGATTAGCAATCGGGACCAGATGCGGATAGAGCGACGTGCGCAGCTTTGTAATCAGATCGGGTAATGGGTAATTGAAATATCTGTACTCCCCACGCCCAAACCCATGCCGCTCCATCACGACCTGACTCCGAAAAATCCCTTCGTTCTGATACAGGCCACGAACCTCGTCGCAATCATCAGACGCCAGCAGCCCCTTGACGATCGCATTACCTTCGGCATCCAGCTCTCGATAAACTCTCTCCCACTCTATATCCATTCTCGAATCATACGTGACGCGGGTAGCCATAACACTCCGATTCTTGCTGTCAAAGCCGGCCACGGATTACACGAAAAAGTCTTTAGGCCACAAAAAGCACAAAATGCTCAAATAGGTTCTGCTGATTTTTGAGCTTTTTGTGCCTCTTTGTGGCTAAAATCAATCAACAAGTTATGGCAATCAACCTTCTCAAGAGTCTGCTGCACAACGTCGGCGTCGTCGTGTTTAGCCTGGCACTCGCTTACGTTGGAACACTGGTAGACTCACTACTAAAACTTCCTACATTCTCGTCCATGGCGGCCGCCACCCTGGGTGTGGTGCTGTTGTTGCTTGGGTTCCTGGTGCGTCTGTGGGCCGTGGTCCATTTTTATAATCACAAGATGCGGGTGATCTCGCTCGAGCCGCAGGGTTCGCTGGTGACCGCTGGTCCGTATCGCTATTCGAGGAATCCTTTGTACCTGGGAGCAAACGTGTTCTGTTTCTTCGGCGCGGCCTTGTTATTCGGCTCACCAACCGCGTTAATAATGACCGCCATTCATCTGCCTTTCGTGAATCTCATAATTCGACGCGAAGAGAGGCAACTGGAACGAAAGTTCGGCGAACGCTTTCTCGCGTATAAAAAACAAGTGCGGCGATGGCTGTAGGAGCAACATGAAGATCAACCTCGAGCAGAGCTTTGACCAGGTTAGCGATTACTGGTCACCCAAAGTAATAGGCCGTGTGAACGACCAGTACGTGAAGATCGCAAAGGTGAAAGGGGAGCTGGCGTGGCATAACCATAAAGAGGAGGATGAGTTGTTTCTGGTGGTGCGCGGCCGCCTGCTGATCCAGCTCGAAGGTGAAGAGATCGAGTTGAATGCCGGCGACATGTACGTCGTGCCGAAAGGAGTTATGCACAACCCTATCGCGCCTGACGAATGTTGGGTGATGCTGATCGAGACTGTCACAACAAAACACACGGGCGAGGTTGAGACGCCGCTGACTAAATCAATTGCCGATCAGCTTGCTTAATAAAAAAAGCGGGCCGGGTCGCCCGTGACCCGGCCCCAATTGAGGTGTCAAGTGCTCTCGCGCGTCGCCCGCACCAGCCACCTCCAACTGGCCAAAGTAATCCGCTCGCTATTGCTTTTCCCCGACCGTGCCCGCAATGCCCTTGTTCACCATCAAGCGAATCTCAACCCGACGGTTCTTGGCGCGACCCGTTGCCGTCTTGTTTTCCGCCACCGGCTCCAGTTGCCCGTAACCAAACGGTTGGACCAGGCGATTCAACGGCATCTTGTACTTGTTCACGATGTAATAAATGACGGCGTTCGCGCGTCGCTCGCTCAGATCGATGTTGCGTTGCGAGTTGCCGGTTGAATCAGCGTAACCGATCACGGCCATCACCCAGCCTTTGGTGTTTTGCGTCTTCACCCACGCAGCGGCTTCGTCGATCGTGGCCTTGGCTTTTGGGCCAAGCGTTGCACTGTTGGTAGCGAATTGGACCGTGACGGTCTTGATGGGATCGAAATCATCCAAACCGTTGATACGGTTATTGGCGTAGTCGGCTGTTTGCTGTGCTTTCTTGGCAGAATCTGCCGCGGCGTCTGCTGCCGCTTGTGCCTGCTGAGTCAACGCGCGGTTTTCCTCGATCTGGCCGGCGAGCCGTTCCGCTTCCGCCTGTTGCTGTGCCAGCTTCGCGTTTATCTCAGCCTCGGCCGGATCGAGGGTCGCTTTGAGCGCCTGCGCCGTCCTTAGATCCTGTTCGTCGAAGCGAATCTTGTCGGCCGTGATCGTGCCGTCAGTGTTTCTATCGCCGTCCACTTCGAGCCTGAGTCCGCGCAGGATGTAGCTGGCGCCATATTCTTTGGAACCGCGAAAAGCGCCACGCTTGTGACTCTTAACTTCCGTACTATCGGTGAGAATCACCGTCGTTTGCGGGCCGCCGGTGGTTTCGCTCATGGTGAAAGAGTCAGGCTCACGTTTTACGACGACGCCCTTCATCTTCTTGACTTTCTCTTGAACCGCAGCTCGGGGATGCAGAGTCGTCAACTTCCCTGCAGCAGACGCAGTTGCGGCGCCCGACAACACGAGAATGAAGGCGACTGTCACTAGTTTCAACGTCGTATTTCCGCTGTATGTCATTTGTTTTCTCCTTGTGTGATCAAGCAAGAGTCAGCCTTCTTATTTTTCGAGCAACGTCCAACTTGCTTGGGATATTCATCCATTTCGCCGGCCACGCAGCCGGCTTTGCTGTTTCTTCAGGTGCGAATCTTAGTGAGAACGAGAGGCTGTTAATACTGTCAATTCTGACAGTGCGTGAGGCATTTATTTCGGAGCTTCGAAGTGCGCGAGCACCATCGTGATGTTGTCGGTGCCGCCGCCCGCGAGCGCCAGATCCAAAAGATTCTGGCAGGCAGTTTGCGCTGACTCTGATTCCGTTAGTACGTCGGCGATCATTGCGTCTTCGACCATCTCGGTCAGTCCGTCGGTGCAGAGGAGTAATCGATCGCCGGCCTGCAACTTGAAGCGCTGCACTTGGGGATCGACTTCTTGTCCCAGCGAACCCACCGCCGCCGTTAAAACGTGACGCATGGATCGCGACGCCGGATCATCTCGATTCGCCACACCGGCATCGATCAGCGCCTGGGCCAGCGTATGATCCGTCGTCAGTTGTTTGAAGTCATCTTCGCGCAGGAGATACGCGCGCGAATCGCCGACGTGTCCGATAATCAAATCGTTTCCCAGCGCGCCGGCGACGGTCAGCGTCGTGCCCATGCCGCGCAGGGTCTGATCTTTGTCGGCTTCTTTTCGCAAAATTTTGTCGATCTGGAAGAAGCGGTCGGTCATGCGCTCGAGAACTTTGGTGACGTCGTGCTCGCGCTGGAGTGCCAGGGTCCAGTCTGATGTGTCGACGATCAATTCGATCAGGTTGGAGAGCGCGAGGCGACTGGCGACTTCGCCACCGGCCATGCCGCCCATGCCGTCGGCGACGAGCATGCCGTAACCGCTCATGAAGTAACTCGCCTCGAACAGGTCCTGATCGAGGTTCGTCATCAGGTTTTCGAGTGAGCGGCCGAAGCGCATCACGAGGTAGCTGTCTTCGTTGTTTTCCCTGACGTGACCGGGATGTGAAATGGCGCCGAGATCAACCTCGAGGCTCGTCCAGACCTTGTTAAATGTTCCGCTGGGGTTCGAATCATTCTGGATGTTCATGGTCTTTGCCTTGAAAATACGCGGCTGGATTTTATTGTCGGACTCAGAGGCAACGTACTGGCAAAAGTTACAGGGGCGTTGGATTGAACTGGCTCGTCCAGCGCACAGTGCGCTGGATGGAGTTAAAACTTCCAACCCAGCGACGTGCTGACGCCGAGATCGTTTTTATCGGCTCGGACGGGTGGTTTGCTGTCGAAGTTTTCATACACCTGGAAACCCCACCAGAGGTCCTTCACGATTTTTATACGCAGATCGGAAGTTCCCTGTAAGCGCATGCGGCCGGGAGTGGTCAAACTCGGAAACAAGCTGAAGCGCGAGCGGATGTCAGTCCGGTTGAAGCGAAAGGTCATGAAGTCAGCGCCCGTGATCGCGTCGGCGTTGGTGGCCCTCGGCCTGCCAAGCAACTCTGAGTAATGTTCACGCGTGCCGGCGATGCCGCCGAAGAGCGAGAGTCTCGTATCTTCTGTTTGGATTACGTTCCTCCCAACCAGACCGCCAACAGTCGTGCGCAAATCGAGACTTTGCTGATCGCTGTGCAGCAAATCGAAGAGCCCGCCAACGTACCAGCGGCGAGCGAGCTGTTTACGATAATCAAAGCTGAATTGATTGCGCGTCAGGTTGTCTCCTTCCCTTTGTCCGCTGAAAGCTGAATCAATTGACGTGGTAAACGAGTGATCTCCCGTTCGATAAGTTGTCGTGGCGGCGAGGTCGGTCTGATACTGATCGTTGCCGCTGGTAAAACTAAAACCGAAGTCGATCGATCCTTCGAGCCGTTTCCAGAAGCGCCTGTCGGCGGGCGTAATGCGGATTACGTCGAGCTGGTGCACTCGCGTCGAATTGCCGATCACGAAATTAGCAACGTCGTCTGAGTTCGACGGCAGCAGGCGCAAAACATCGGTCACGAGCTTGCCGTCAACCAACCAGATCATGAACGTCGATCTGCTCTCGAGTCGTTCAACCCTGGACCAGTCGAGACGGACCGCTTCCGCCATGTAGTCAGACTTGAATCTGAGCTCACCGCTTTGCAAACCCTTGATTTCACCGGTCAGCCGGTCTCCATTTTTCAGCACCACGACGTCGTCGACGTTCTTCGCGACCACGGTTAAGACGAGAAGAAGATTGATGAAAATAATCACGCTCGAACGGCAAATTCTTTGCTGACTAAGACTCATACTGGGACTCATACCCGTGCGACGACCTCCTAAACTGGCCCTACTTTTTGCATGCCTCGCTTTGGATCTCGCCTGTCAAAAGTGACAGTTATCCATGCCGTTAGCCGCTTCTAGAATTCGTCGAAAAGATTTGCGGATGGAGGTCTGTAGAGATGACAAGGCTTTCTCGGATAATCGCAATTGCCGGAGTGGTGCTCGTGTCGTGTGTTGCCGCAGCGGCGCAGGATATCAGGTACAACTTCTTACAAGGCACCGACTTCTCGAAATTCAAAACGTATAAGTGGGTCCAGGTGCCTAACGTCCAGTACCCAAACTCGATCCTCGACGATCAGATCAAACGCGCCATCGATTCGCAACTGGCGATGAAGGGGTTGACGAAGACGGAAGACAATCCCGATCTTTACGTCGCCTACCAGGTCGCCGTTAACCAGGAAAAACAGTGGAACTCTTTCAGCACCGGCGGCAGCCCGTGGGGTTGGGGAGGCTGGGGTGGTTGGGGCGGTATGGGAACGACGACGACCACCAGTTCGACGATCAATATCGGCACACTCAATCTCGACATGTACGACGTCGGCACTAAGAAACAGGTTTGGCGCGGCGAGGCGAGCAAGACTCTCGGATCCGGTAAAGATCCGAAGAAGGTTGAAAAGAACCTGAACAAGGCCATGGCGAAACTCTTGAAGAAGTATCCCCCGCCGGCCAAGTAAGCGTTGAGGAGCAAAAACATGAAAGTAAGATCTTTAATCGTCACTCTTTTATTGATCGTGTTCGCGTTGGGTATGACGGCGCCGGCGCAGAAAGCGGATGAAAAGTATTCCGCGCTGGCCTACTTGCCGCACGGCGCTGGTCCGGCGATGGTGGGTGCGGGCGCGCGTGTCAACGTCGATCTGTGGGTGAATAGTTACACGAGTGATGCTGATGCTAAGGTAATGGCAAAAGCGCTGGTTGAAGGTGGACCAGATGCTCTACTAAAGCAGCTGCAAGATGCGAAGACGATCGGCAAGATCAGGCTGACGGGTCGCGCCGGATTTTACGACTTCAAGCTCATTCGCTCACACCAGACTGAGGGCGGCCGGCGCATCTACGCTGTCGGCGATCGTCCGGTTGGTTTCCTGGAAGTTTACTCCGGCAGCCGCTCGCAGGATTACCCCTTCGGAATCCTCCAGCTCGATCTTAAGAAGAACAGCAAAGGTAAAGAAGAAGGCGAAGGCGCCCTCCTCTACTCGGCCAAGATCAAAGTGCTCGACGGGAATAGCATCGACGTTGAGAGCTACGGCATCGGTCCGGTCAAGTTAATGGGCGTGCGAAAGTTCTAAAAGAGTTAGCCGCGGATCTTCGCGGGTAAACGCCGATCAGCGTTCATCCGCGTCAATCTGCGGCTAAAAAGTAGTTTCCGCAGACGGCGGCGGGCTTTGTGGAGTTGGGATTTGGAGTTGCCGACTGAGCAGTTGAAGAGGCCCGCGATTTCTTCGTGGTTGTAGCCTTCGACGTCAAACTTCACGAACACCGAGCGACATCCAGCGGGTAGTCGCGCCAGCGCGGCGTCGAGCGCAATGCGATCGAGGAATTGCGTCCCAAACGAAACATTCAGGTGAGTCGAGTCGCCCTCATCTTCGAGATACGGAAACCGTTCGCGGCGACGCACCGCCTGGCGGAAATACATCAAGACATGATTCGTCGTGAGCCGATATAACCAGCTCGTAAACTGACTCTCACCACGAAACGAGCCAGCCTTTCCGAGCAGCTTGATAAAAATCTCCTGCGTCAGATCTTCCGCCTCACTCATATTCCCGGTCATGCGCAAACACACCGAATACACCTTCGGCTTGTGTCGCTCATACAGATCGCCGATGCCGGAAATGGCGCCGCTCGCGATTGCCTGAGTCAACTCGTAATCGGTTAGTGGGGCATCAAGTTGATTCATACAACGCGTTTGAGTCTAGGTGCGCGTGACCTGCCAGTCACCTGTAAGTTTTGCCAGTTACCGACTTGTCACCCCTCCACTACATTTTTTCGCGAGCTAAAACTCCGCCCCAAAGACTATCGGAGGAAGGCGCGCATGAAGCTGACAAATCCAATGAACAAAGCCACCCTCGTCATAGCAGCACTGCTCCTCTTCGCGAGTAGCTCTGCATTTGCACAAACCAAGGAACCTGCGAGGCCAACATCAGAAGCATCAGAAGTCGATCAGTTAAAGCAGCGTTTACAACAACTCGAACAAACGGTCACAGAGTTAAAGGGACAGATCGAATCGATCGAAGCAAAGAAGAACAATCCCGCTCCGGCCATAGTCGACGCGAAGTATTCAGAGACGACAGCGCCGCCGGCTGAGACCACGCCCACCGAGCCAGCCAAGCAACAGGACGGAAAAGGCGAGAGCACTTTTACGATCTACGGCTTCGCGATGCTCGACGCCGGTTACCAGTTCAAGCAAAACCATCCAGACTGGTTCGACGTCATCCGGCCCACCAAGCTGCCTTCGTTCCCGAACGAGTTTGCTCCGAATGGAAAGACCTACTTCGGCGTCAGACAAAGCCGTCTCGGCGTGAAATCGACTACGCCCACGAAGTATGGCGAGCTGAAAACGCAGTTTGAGTTTGAGCTCTTCGGCACCGGCGTCGACGCAGGCCAGACCACTTTCCGCTTGCGCCACGCTTACGGTGAGTTGGGCCAATTCGGCGCGGGCCAAACGTGGAGCCCCTTCATGGACATCGACGTGTTTCCCAACTCACTCGAGTACTGGGGACCAAATGGAATGGTCTTCTTCCGCAACGTGCAGTTTCGCTGGATGCCGCTGAAGGGAAGAAATTCAGTGACGCTGGCTGTCGAACGTCCAGGCGCGAGCGGTGATCAGGGCCGGTTCCAGGATCGCATCGAGCTGCAAGGCATCAGGCCCAAGTTTGATCTGCCGGATCTCTCCGGCAACGTTCGTTTCACGCGCGACTGGGGTTATCTCCAGCTCGCCGGAATGCTCAGACGAATCAAGTGGGTCGACACGACCGACGATGCGTTTGATCTCGGCGGCACGGAAGTCGGCGCGGGGATGAACATCTCGTCCAATCTGAAATTCACGAAGAACGACACCGGCCGCTTCGCGTTCGTGTTTGGCCAGGGAATCCAAAACTACATGAACGACGCGCCGGTCGACGTCGGTATCGAGCTGACTCCGGGCGGAGATCCGCGCCGTCCGATCAAAGGCGTCGCCCTCCCGATGTGGAGCATGGTGGCCTTTCTCGATCACAACTGGAGCAAACGCTTCAGCACCGCGGCCGGCTATTCGTTCATGGACATCGACAACTCAAACGGCCAGGCAGCGAATGCATACCATCGCGGTCACTACGCGCTCACCAACCTGCTCTTCTATCCCACGGACAACGTGATGGTCGGCGGCGAGCTGCAGTGGGGCAGGCGAGAGAACTTCCTCGATGGTTTCAAGTCTGACGATTTCCGCATCCAGTTTTCGTTCCGCTACAACTTCTCGAAGACGTTTGCATATTGAGTTTAAAGAGGAGAAAGAGAGTCATGTTGAGACACAAGATCCAGACGAGAGTGATCGTCGCGTTATTTATCGTGACGACATTCGCAACGGCGCCGTTGTCAGCTCTGGCACAGAAGACCAGTCCGGTCGCACCCGGCAAAGCGCAGGTCGAGGCAGTTGTTCGCGAGGCGTACGAGAAGTTCAAGACGGACACCGGCGGCAAGAACGCTGATTACATTCCTTACCTGGCCCAGGTCGACTCGAAGCTATTCGGCATCGCGATCGTCACGACCGACAACCAGACCCTCTCGATGGGCGACATCAAGTATGCCTTTTCCATCCAGTCGATCTCGAAAGTCTTCTCGCAGGCGTTGGCGATGGAGGAGCTTGGACCAGACAAGGTGTTTGAGAAGGTCGGTAACGAGCCGACCGGCCGCGCGTTCAACTCCGTGTTTGCAGTGGCCGACATGCCGACGCACACCGGAAATCCTTACGTAAATGCCGGAGCGATCTCGACGGTCAGCCTGATCTCCGCCAAAACAGCGGACGAGAAGTGGAGCAAGATCCTCGACTTCTACAGCCGCGTCGCCGGCGAAAAGCTCACGCTCATCGACGACGTTTACAAATCAGAAGCCGCCACCAACACCGGCAATAAAGCGCTCTCGATGTTGCTCGCGAAATACGATCGCATCTACGCCGATCCGTTTGAATCAGTCGACGTTTACACCAAGCAATGCTCGGTCGGCGTGAACGTGGTCCAACTCGCGCGCATGGGCGCAACCCTCGCGAACAATGGAAAGAATCCGGCCACGGGCGAGCAGGTGATCAAGCCTGAGAACGTCCCGCACATTCTTTCCACGATGATCATGGCCGGACTCTACGACGGCTCAGGCGGTTGGGCCTGGAAAGTCGGTCTTCCGGCAAAGAGTGGCGTGGGCGGCGGCATCGTCGCAGTGGTACCGGGCAAGGGCGCGATCGCCGTGTTCGCCCCGCCACTCGACGAAGCAGGAAACAGTGTGAAGGCGCAGAAAGTGATCGAGTACGTGGCGAACAAACTCGACTTCAATCTGTTTTCACCACGCTCAGTCGGTTTGAAGACTGAATAGCGCAGTCAATGACCACTACCGGAATAACAATGATCTTGATCCTTCAATCAAACCCGGCAACCCGGCGTTGGAGTCTCATGCTCCGCGCCGCGTTGCTGGTCCAAATTGTGTTGGCGCTTAGTTTGGTGTGTCTGGCACAGAGTGAGAACACTCCTGCAAAGTCTTCTGACGGCAAGCCACTCACCTCTGATGAACGCGCTGAGCTACTCAAACTCATCAAGAGTCTTCAGGATCGAGTTGACAAACTCGAGGCCGCACAAGCTGCAACTGCAAACACGACTGTGCCGGTTGCAGCAGCAACGCCGGAAGAATTGCCGTTACCGGCGAGCATTCCTTCACCCGAGGCCGCTGAAGCAACACCACCAAAGCAGGATGACGACGGCAACAAGTTCGACGGTAAGTACACGCCAAACCTCGGATTCAAAGTCGTCAACACCGAGTATGGCGACATGAACGTCAGCATCTACACGTACGTTCGTTATCTAAATCAACTCGGACTCGATCCAACTTACACGGACGCATTTGGCAATACGAAGAATGTGCAGCAGCGCCAGGACGTTCAGCTACTGAAGCTTCAGATCAAGTTTCTTGGCTGGATACTCAGTCCCAGGATGCGCTACTTCCTCTACGCCTGGACCTCGAACGCCAATCAGGGCCAGGGCGCGCAAGTGGTCCTCGCGGGAAACCTGCAATATACCTTCAACAAGTATCTGACGGTCGGCGGCGGCATCAGATCGCTGCCCGGCACGCGCAGTGTGGAAGGAAATTTTCCGTTTTGGCTGAACGTCGATAGCCGTCATATCGCCGATGAGTTCATGCGTCCTTCTTATACGTCTGGACTCTGGGCCGTCGGCAATCTCACCGATCGAGTGAAGTACCAGGTGATGCTCGGCAACAACATGAGCACGCTCGGCGTGCCGGCGTCACGACTCGACAATGGCTTCAACACTTTATCGAGTGCGCTGATCTGGTTTCCGACGGGTGATTTCGAAAAGGGTTTTAGCGGCCAGGGATGGGGCGACTTCGAGCATCACGACAGGTTCTCGACGCGTCTCGCGGTCCACTTCAGTCGCAGTGAAGAGAATAAAGAAAGTCAGCCAGACTCGGAGCAGTTTGAAAACACGCAGCTCCGGTTGTCGGATGGAACCGTGATCTTCACGCCGAATCTATTCGCGCCGGGAGCGACGATCACGGATGCGCGCTATCGGATGACGACGGTCGACGGTGGGTTCAAGTATCGCGGCTTTTCGCTTGAAGGAGAGTACTTCTGGCGCTGGTTGGATGATTTCAAGTTCACCGAGGCAGTGCGGCCGGAAATATTGGGAATCATTCCTTCGCGGTTGTTCGATCACGCGTTCCAGATACAGGGGTCGGCCATGGTCGTGCCCAGGAAGCTTCAGGCGTACGCGGGCTTTTCGAAGATCTTCGGGCAGTACGGTCAGCCGCGTGATTTCCGCGCCGGCGTCAATTTCTTCCCGTTCAAAAACAAGGTGGTGCGTTGGAACAACGAGGCGCTTTATCTCTTCAAGTCGCCTGTCGGTTACACGTCGGTTCCGTTTCCAATCGGCGGTCGTGGCTGGGTTTATCACTCGAGCATGGAGCTCGCGTTCTGAGGATCTATGAAAAGCTTTTCACGCAAAGACGCAAAGATCGCAAAGACGCAAAGGCGAGTCAAATGCTTCGGGCGCGCCTTTGCGCCTTTGCGATCTTTGCGTCTTTGCGTGAAAACCATTCTGGCGCTCTTGCTCCTCTCGACACCGTGTCTTGCCCAGGATGGAAAAGACACCTACCTCTTCAACGACTCGCACTTCCACCTGACCAACTACATCCAGGAAGGCATCGACATCCACGACTTCCTGAAAGTCATGGGCAACAAAGCCGGACGTGTCGCCCTCTTCGGCATCCCCCTGCAACAACAATGGTCCTATCGTGTCGACGAAAACCGTGGCCCAACTTATTACCTGAATTCCGACGCGCCGCTCTATTACTACTCATTCACCGACGCCTGGATTGCAACCGCATACAAGTCGCTCACGAAGGAAGAGCAGGCGCGCTTCGACCCGATGATCACGGGGTTCAATCCCGCCGACATGTACGCCGCCGATCACATTCGCCGCGTGCTCACGGCCTTTCCCGGCGTCTTTACCGGCATCGGCGAATTCAGCATTCACAAAGAATTTGTTTCCGCAAAAATCTCCGGAGAGGTCGCCAGCCTCCAGGATCCGGCGCTCGATCGCCTGCTCGACTTCGCGACCGAAGTCGGCCTCGTGGTCCTTATTCACAACGACGTCGACGTCCCGTTTGCAAAGCCCGGCGCTGCACCTGCCTATGCGGCCCAGATGAAGGCCCTGTTCAAGCGTCATCCAAACACGACGTTTATCTGGGCGCATATTGGTGTCGGGCGCATCATTCGTCCGGTGAAAGAGCAGACCGCGATCGTCGAAGAGATCATCGCCGATCCGCAATTGCGCAACGTTCATTTCGACATTTCCTGGGATGAAGTGGCGAAGTACGTGGTCGCGACGCCCGAATCAATCAACAACGCGGCGGCTGTGATCAATCGTCATCCGGATCGCTTTCTCTTCGGCACCGACGAAGTTGCGCCTGCCACTCAGGAAAAATATTTGAAGGTCTATAACCAGTATGAGCCGCTTTGGAAATTGTTGACACCCGAAGCGAGCGAGAAAGTTCGCAAGGGAAACTACGTAAGAATTTTTGACGAAGCACGACGTAAGGTACGCAGTTGGGAGGCTTCTCATATCAAGTGAGGTGTTGAGATGAAAGTAAAAACCAGGCCCTCAGGGTACGCGCGAATTCGCTACCTTGCTGCCATTACCTGCATGGCTGTCCTGTTGCCGGTGAATCCGCTTGTATTCGCCGGGCATGCACCCGGACCAGTCGACGATAAGGCAGTAACGATACCGCCGGAGCAGCTCGATTCCCTCGTTGCTCCGATTGCGTTGTATCCGGACAACCTGCTCAGTCAAACGCTGGTGGCTTCAACCTACCCGTTGGAGATCATTCAGCTACAGCAATGGTTGGAAAAGAATCCGAACCTGCTCAAAGACCAAAAGAAGCTGGCCGAGGCAGTCAAGAAACAGCCGTGGGATCCGAGCGTGCAGGCGATGGCGGCGCTGCCGGACGTCGTGAAGCGTTTGTCTGACGACATTCAGTGGACCACGGATCTCGGCAACGCCTTTCTCGCGCAACAGAAAGACGTGATGGATGCGATCCAGCGCATGCGCGACAAGGCGCAGGACACCGGAGCGTTGAAGTCGAACGAGCAACAGAAAGTCGAAGTGCAGACGGTCGAAAGCAAGCAGGTGATTGTGATCGAGCAGGCAAACCCGGAAGTGGTTTACGTGCCTTCCTACAATCCGACGGTTGTTTATGGCGCGCCTGTTTATCCGTATCCGCCTATCTACTATCCGCCATCGACAGGCGCAGTCATCGCGGCGAGCGCGATCTCGTTCGGGGTTGGTCTGGCCATGGGCGCGGCGTGGGGCGGCGGCTGGGGTTGGGGTTGCGGCTGGGGTGGCGGTGACATCGACGTCAACATGAATAACAACTTCAACCGGAACACAAACATCAGCGGTGGCAATCGCGTCAACAACATCCAGGGCGGCAATCGCGTCAACGGCGGTAATAAGTGGCAACACAATCCGTCGCATCGTGGTGGCGCTCCGTATGGTGACCGCCGGACTGCGGACCGCTTTGGCGGCTCGGCTCGCGGTGACTCTTTGCAGAACCGTCAGCGTGCGGCGCAGCGAGATATTGGTCGAAACAATGGAAACTTGAGAAGCAACGACCGCGCCGGTAATCGTGGCGGTGTTGGCGATCGAGGTGGTGTCGGCGACCGTGGCGGTGTCGGCGATCGCGGTGGTGTCGGCGATCGGAACAACCGCGGCGGCGTCGGCGATCGCGGCGGTGCCGGCGACCGTGGCAATCGTGGCGGCGTCGGCGACCGGGGTGGTGTTGGCGATCGCAGCGCCGGCAATCGCGGTGGTGTTAGCGATCGAAGTAGTCCCGGATCGATCAACAACCGTGCAAGAGATGCTGGTGGGGCCAGTGGCGATCGCGTCGGCAATCGCAGTGTTGGCGGCGGCTCGAGCAGCCGCGGCGGTTTCGGCGGTGGCTCCGGCGGGTTCAGTGGCGCCAGCGCCCGGCAAAGCAGTAGCCGTGGATCTTCCAGTATGGGAGGTTTCGGCGGTGGCGGCCGCAGCAGCGGTGGTGGTGGTCGTAGCGGCGGCGGCTTTGGAGGCGGTGGCGGTAGCCGTGGCGGCGGTGGTGGTGGTCGTGGCGGCGGTGGCGGAAGGAGGTAAGAGATCATGAATCATAACCGAAGATTGCATATCCGAATTTCTACGTGGTTCGTTGCTGCTGTGCTCTTTAGTTTCGCGGCGGCGACGGCAGTCACGTCACAAACAACTATCGAGCGACACGCCAGGACATTCGCGACGGCACAGGACGCTGCCAATGCGCTCGTCGATGCTGCCGAGAAGTTTGACGAACTCGGGCTCGCGGAAATTCTTGGTCCAGACAGCTACGACATCATTCATACGGGTGAGCCGGCGCGTGATCGTGAGGTGGCCCAGAAGTTTGCCGAGCAGGCGCGGATCAAGACCAACGTCCAGTTGCAGCCGAAAAATCCGCGGCGGGCAATTCTCGAAATTGGCGATGACAACTGGCCGTTTGCGGTGCCGATCGTGAAGGTCGGCTCGACGTGGAGTTTCGATTCGAAGGCTGGCCGGCAGGAGCTGCTTTACCGGCGCATCGGCAGCAATGAGCTCGACGCGATTTCGGTCTGTCGCGGTTACGTCGACGCACAACACGAGTATGCGCTGACTAAACGTGGCACTTCCGGAATGAACCATTACGCGCAAAGAATCGTCAGCACGCCGGGACAGCAGGATGGGCTGGCGTGGCAGAACGCTGATGGTACGTGGGGTGGTCCAATCGGCGAGAAAGTGGCGGCGGCGATCGCGCGTGGCTACTCGTCGCGGACTGAGCCGTTTCACGGTTACTTTTTCAAGATCCTGAAAGGGCAGGGACCGGCGGCGCCGCTGGGCGAGATGGATTTTGTCGTCAAGGGCGCGATGATCGGCGGCTTCGCGCTGATCGCCTTCCCCGCGCAATACCGTGTCACCGGCGTGCAGACGTTCATGGTGAGTCACGACGGCGTGGTCTATCAAAAAGACCTCGGTCCAAAGACGGTCGAGCTCGCGAACGCGATCGATCGTTTTAATCCGGACAAGTCGTGGACGCCGGTGTCGGATCAGTGAAGCTGGGACTGCACAGAACCGAGCGCGGTAGCGCCGGGTAAATCTGGTTTACTGACGTGGTGGTAGAGTTTGACCCGGCGCTACCGCGCTCGGTTCTGTGCGCTGGACGGAGCAAAGTGCTATGAAGAGCTTATTAGTTTGCTTGACGCTGACCTGTCTTGTCGTTGCGCCCGTAGCAAACGCGCAGCAGACGCGGACAGAAAAGGACCTGCTCGGCGAGAAGCAGATTCCTGCCGACGCTTACTACGGCGTGCAGACCGCGCGGGCGCTCGAGAACTTCAAACTCTCGGGCGTCCTGATCAATCACTACCCGGGATTTGTCGAGGCGTGGGCCATCGTCAAACTCGCCGCCGCCCGCGCTAACGCCGACGTCGGCGCGATGAAGCCCGAGCGCCTCGCCGCGATCGAGAAGGCGACCGCCGCCATCCGCGAAGGCAAGTATCACGATCAGTTTCTCGTCGACTGGTACCAGGGCGGCGCCGGCACCTCGACCAACATGAACGCCAACGAAGTGCTCGCCAACGTCGGCCTCGAATTAACCGGACACAAAAAAGGCGAGTACCAATTCCTCGAGCCTCACGACGATCTCAATATGTCGCAGTCAACCAACGATTCGTACCCGACTGCGCTGAAAGTCGCCTTCATCCTCCGCAACGATCGACTGATCGGCGAGCTCGAAAAACTCATCGCGTCGTTTCGCATGAAAGGCGATGCGTTCATCGAGATCGTGAAGATGGGCCGCACTGAGATGCAGGACGCCGTGCCGATGACGGTGGGCCAGGAGTTGCACGCGTTCGCCGCCAGTCTTCAGGACGAAGTCAAACTGCTGCGCGACGCGGAGAAGTATCTGTACGCCGTCAACATGGGCGCCACTGCGATCGGCACGGGGATCAACGTGCCGAAGGGTTATCCGGAACGGTGTGCCTTTCACCTCGCGAAGTTGACCGGTAAACCGATCGTTCCCGCGACTGACATGCTGGCGGCGACGTGGGACCAGCAGGGGTTTGTCGTCTATTCGTCGGCCTTGAAAAGTCTGGCGATCAAGCTCTCAAAGATCTCGAGCGATCTGATCCTGCTCGCTTCTGGTCCACGCGCGGGTTTGTCTGAGATCAACCTGCCGGCGCTACAACCCGGATCGTCGATCATGCCGGGCAAAGTGAATCCCGTCGTGCCTGAGGTGGCAAACATCGTCGCGTTTCGCGTGATGGGAAACGATTACAGCGTCACCCTCGCGGCGCATAGCGGGCAATTGCAGCTAAACGCTTATGAGCCGTTGGCCGGTCTCGCCATCCTTGAATCGCAAGCCCTGATTTACAACACGTCCGCTCTGTTGCGAACGAAGTGTATTGACGGCATCACCGTCAACGAGCGCGTGCTCTCGCGTTACATGGAGACAACGGTCGGCATCGTCACCGCGCTCAATCCGGTGCTCGGTTACGAGAAGGCCACCGAGCTCGCGGACGAAGCCTACAAGTCCGGCAAGGGCGTCCTCGAAATCATCCGCGAAAAGAAGATTTTGACTGAGGCCCAGATAAAAGAATTACTGGATCCAATCAAGCTTACCAACCTTGATAAGAGCAAGTACCGGGGCAAGAACTGATGGCGCAGGCAGTTGCACAAGTCAGTGCGTCGCAAACACGCTCTGCTGTCCGCATGGCGGTGGTGGCGTGGGTGCTGACGGCCGTTTATTACTTCTATCAGTACGCCATGCGTTCGGCGCCGGCGGTGATGATGCCGGAGCTCAGCAAGGCGTTTGGCGTCACTCCGATTGCCGTCGCTTCGATTGTTGGTCTCTTCTATTACGGTTATTCGCCGTTCAGCCTCGTTGCCGGAGCGGCGATGGACCGGCTTGGTCCACGTCGACTGTTACCGGGCGCGGCGGCTGTCGTCGGCGTGGGCGCTTTGCTATTCGCTACCGGCAATTCAACTGTCGGCGGCATTGGAAGGTTTCTGCAGGGCGCGGGCGGCGTGTTTGCACTCGTCGGCGCGATCTACATCGCGACCAAAAACTTCTCACCCGCCAAAGCCGCAACGTTGATCGGGGCGACGCAGATGTTCGGCATGGCGGGCGGCTCGGCAGGACAGTTCGTAGGGGAAAG